>OGLW01000686.1_pt1 | contig 14610 bp, 10 predicted proteins | sample 1572961 | NCBI WGS metagenome assembly OGLW01 (sample SAMEA2581880, study PRJEB24529) | metagenome | biome: Human gut stool | place: China | collected 2011
GGTACTGCAGAGATCATATATTCTCTGCCACCGAAATTTTCGATCTCATACCCAAATTTTTTGATTTCCGGCAGATACATCTCTAACATTTCCTGCTCATGGGCATCCAGACTCAGCACAATGGGCGGGCTGACTGCCTGGGATGTAAATTCTTTTTCTTTTAATTTTGCCATCATCCGTTCAAAAAGTACCTTTTCATGTGCCGCATGCTGATCCATAATATACAATTTATCCTCGTATTCGATCAGCCAGTAGGTTTGAAACAACTGCCCGATGATGCGGTGCTTTTTGCGGGCATCATCCGTTAAAAATTCCGGTGAAGCAGCGGCAAGGGTCATCTGTTCGCCAGCCGGTTGTTTTCTGCAAAGATCTGCAGGAGGGACGGATTCCTCCCGCTTTGGGAACGGATCAAAGGATTCCCGTACCATGGTTTTATCCGGATGCTGTGGCACATACGGCTCAAATGCCGGTGCTTTTTTTGATGGCACAGGCAAAGCCACAGGAGAAACCGGTTTTTCCGGAATCGGAGGCTGGTGATGCTGCTGTCGGATTTCATTGATTCTGCGCTTTTCAAATGGTTCCGGAATCGGTTCTTTGTATGCCGGGGGAAGATTCTTTTTTTTATGTTCTGCTTCATCTACCGGGACTTCCGGAATCAGTTCCTTATGGGAAAGCAGTCCGAAGAGAACATCACACAATTCTTTGTAAATTTCCTGATTGTGTCCAAACCGCAGTTCCATTTTTGTCGGATGCACATTCACATCTAGGGTATCCTCCGGAAATGTGAAATACAAAACTGTAAACGGATACTGGTGCTGCATCAGGAAATTATGATAAGCCTCTTCTATCGATCTGGAAAGCAGAGAACTTTTGATGTAGCGTCCATTGATAAAATAGTTTTCGTAATTCCGGTTTCCGCGGTTAATCACAGGTTTTCCAATATAGCCGGAAAGGGAGAAATATTCTCCCTTGTAGTTTACCTCTAACAGTGCCGCCGCAATCTCACGTCCGTAAATATGGTAAATGAGATCCCGTTTTTTCCCGTTTCCGGAAGTGTGCAGTCTTGTCTGGTTGTTGTTGATATATTTAAAAGAAATATCCGGATGGGACAGGGCAAGTTTTTCCAGCATGTCACTGATGTAGGTGCCCTCTGTCTGTGCCGTCTTTAAAAATTTGCGTCTGGCAGGGGTATTGTAAAACAGGTCCCGGACCAGAAATGTTGTGCCATCGGGAGCACCGATTTCTTCGTCTGCAATTTCTTTTGAGCCTTCGATCACGTACCGGGTGCCGGTCAGGGCATCGGCTGGTTTGGTGATCATTTCCACTCTGGAAACAGCAGCAATGCTGGAGAGTGCTTCCCCACGGAATCCTAAAGAATGTACACACATCAGATCTTCTGCACTGCGGATTTTGCTGGTTGAATGCCGCAAAAAGGCCAGTGGAACTTCTTCTTTTGGAATTCCGCATCCATTGTCCGTGATGCGGATCAGGGAAATGCCCCCTTCTTTGATCTCCACGGTAATGGCGGATGCCCCTGCATCAATGGCGTTTTCCACAAGCTCCTTTACCACAGAGCTTGGGCGTTCCACGACCTCTCCTGCTGCAATCTTATCAATTGTCTCCTGACTTAATAACGCAATTTTGCTCATTCGTTTTTCCTTTTTTATATCCTACCAGCGGTTTTTAACTTTGTTCTGAAGTTCATACAGTTTATTGAGTGCATCCATCGGGGTCATGTGGCTGATATCCACGTCACGCAGTTCCTGAATGATATCGTCATCTTTTACGGTGTCAAACAATGACATCTGTGTCAAATCCACCTCATCGAGATGCGGTTTTTTCTTTTTGCCGGAGGCTTGTCCTTCCACGGATATATTTTTCACGGTTTCCGTAATATCGTTTGCAGAAAGCTGGTTGACAATGTCTTTTGCACGGTTAATCACAAGTTCCGGAATCCCTGCCAGTTTAGCAACCTGTATTCCATAACTTTTGTCTGCGCCGCCCTTTACAATCTTGCGCAAAAAGACGATGTCGTCTCCTTTTTCCTTGACCGCAATACAATAATTATTGACACTGTTTAATTTTCCTTCCAGTTCCGTCAGTTCATGATAATGTGTGGCAAACAGTGTTTTTGCTCCCAGTAATTTGGGATTGCTGATATATTCGACAACCGCCCAGGCAATGCTGAGTCCGTCGAAGGTACTGGTTCCGCGTCCGATTTCATCCAGAATCAGAAGGGAATTCGCTGTGGCATTGCGAAGAATATTTGCCACTTCATTCATTTCTACCATAAAGGTACTCTGCCCACTTGCCAGATCATCTGAAGCCCCGACACGCGTGAAAATCCGGTCCACAATTCCAATGTTGGCAGATTCTGCCGGAACAAAGCTTCCAATCTGTGCCATCAGAACGATCAGTGCGCTCTGGCGCATATAGGTAGATTTTCCTGCCATATTCGGACCGGTAATGATGGAAATCCGGTTATTGTGATTGTCCAGATACGTGTCATTGTCTATAAACATATCATTGACAATCATTTTTTCGACAACCGGATGACGGCCGCCTTTGATATCAATCACGCCGGATTCGTTGATCTTTGGTTTGCAGTAATTATTCTGTCCTGCCACAAGTGCCAGGGAAACAAACACATCAATCTGCGCCACTGCCCGTGCGGTTGCCTGAATACGTGCAACATTATCCGCGATGGTATCCCGGATCTGGCGGAACAGATCGTATTCTAATTCGACCAGACGATCCTGGGAACCGAGAATCGTATCTTCGAGTTCTTTTAATTCCGGCGTAATATAGCGCTCGGCATTGGTCAGTGTCTGCTTTCTCACATAGTAATCCGGCACCTGATCCTTAAAGGAATTGGTCACTTCCAGATAATATCCAAACACTTTGTTGTATTTGATACGCAGGTTCTTAATTCCAGTCTTTTCGCGTTCTTTGCCCTCTAAGTCTGCCAGCCATTTCTTTCCATCCGTTGATGCGTTCCGCAGCCGGTCCACTTCCTCATTGTATCCGGTTTTTATGATGTTGCCGTCACGTACGGAAATCGGAGGATCATCGTTGATGGAAGACTTCAAAAGTGCACACAGATCTTCCAGACAGTCAAAATGTTCCCGGATTCCGGTGGCAAGCTCTCCCTTTAAATCCTCAAGCAGTGTTTTAATCGGAGGCAGCATTTCTAAAGAATTGCAAAAAGCAATCATATCCCGCGGATTGGCGGTCTGGTATGTAATTCTGGTAATCAGACGTTCCAGATCATATATTGGTCCTAAATATTCCCGCAATTCTTCCCGGGTGATCTCCTGATCATTTAAATTTGTAATCAGTTCCTGCCGTTTTAATATCTCTGTTTTGTCGATCAGCGGCTGTTCCACGTAAGAGCGCAGAAGTCTGGCACCCATTGCCGTCTTTGTCTTATCCAGTACCCAGAGCAGGGAACCACGTTTTTGTTTTTCCCGCATGGTCTCTACCAGTTCGAGATTTCTCCGGGAGGAACTGTCAATGATCATATATTTCCCGATGGAATACGGACGGAGTTCCAGAATATTAGAAAGGGTGTTCTTTTGTGTTTCATACAGATATTTCAGTAATGCCGCGGAGGCAATCACACCACAGTCGTAATCCATCAGTCCCAGCCCTTCCAGATTCTGTACATGAAAATGGGACAACAGCGTTTCCTTTGCCAGATCATCCCCGAAATACCAGGAATCCAGAGCGGATACCGCAATTCCCATGCGCTCCTTCATATCATCGATATCTACCCCGCTCATATAAAACGGCTCGTTGCAGATGATTTCTGTCGGACTGAAACGATTCAGCTCGTCCAACAGTTTTCGTTCACTGTCCACTTCCGTTACAAAGAAATCTCCGGTCGTAACGTCGGTCGTCGCAATGCCGTATTTATCCCCGATATATACGATACACATGAGATAATTGTTTTTTGCCTCGTCTAACGACTGCATATCAATGTTTGTTCCCGGAGTGACTACACGGATGACTTCCCGTTTGACAATTCCTTTTGCCAGTTTCGGATCTTCCACCTGTTCACAGATTGCTACTTTGTATCCTTTTTTGACCAGCCGGTTGATATATCCGTCTGCGGCATGAAACGGAACCCCGCACATCGGCGCCCGTTCTTCCAGTCCACAGCTTTTTCCTGTCAGCGTCAGTTCGAGTTCCTTTGAAACTGTTTTGGCATCCTCGAAAAACATTTCATAAAAATCACCCAGACGGTAAAACAGGATACAGTCTTTGTATTCTTCTTTTGTCTGCAGATAATGCTGCATCATTGGTGTTACTTCTTGTTTCACTTTTTTCTCTCTTTCTAATAAACCGGATGATAACGTTTCATCACATCATCAGCCAGACGCAGACCGTCCATCGCTGCCGACATAATGCCTCCCGCATATCCTGCGCCTTCTCCACCCGGATAAATTCCGTGCACACGGCTCTCTCCATTTGTATCCCGCATGATCCGCACCGGAGATGAGGTGCGTGTTTCCATGCCGGAAAGAATCGCATCAGACCGGTCAAACTGCGGAATAATGTTCGAAAAATGTTCCATTCCAAGCAAAAAGGAATGTTCCATGTCCTCTGTCATCAGACCTCTGAGATTTGCAAAGCAGGTCTGCCCTTTTGTCTGGGAATTAAAATCTCCATATCCTTGGCTTGCGATATTCTGCCGGTAATCGCCAAACAGCTGCTGTGGAATCTTTCCGTTTCCCAGCTGATACGTTTTATGTTCGAGTGTTTCCTGAAAGTGCATGCCATCAAGTGGATCCTGTGCTCCGTAATCAGCAGGGGAAACCGAAACAATAATGGCAGAATTTGCGTTTTTCCCACTTCTGCCCGAATAACTCATACCATTGACACAGGTTTTTTCCTTCATGGAGGAAGCATTTACGACATAACCGCCCGGACACATGCAAAAGGAATATACCCCGCGTCCGTTTGGAAAATTGGACGTCACCTTATAGGGTGCGGCAGGAAGCCGCAGGGCGTTTCTTTTTCCGTTTCCGTACATGGCATCATCGATCATCTGCTGGGGATGTTCCACGCGGAATCCCACGGCAAAATTTTTGGCTTCCATTGGAAGCTGGTGCCGATGCAGCATCATAAAGGTATCCCTTGCACTGTGTCCAAGTGCAAGAATGGCAACGTCTGCCGGAATCACCGTATCATCCTCCGTCACAAGTGCCTGCAGTGCATTTTCTTTTATCTGAATGTCTTTTAAACAGGTCTGAAAACGAAACTCCGCGCCGTGTTTGATCAGGTAATCCCTCATATTTTTGATCACCTTCGCCAGAATATCGGTTCCGATATGTGGTTTTGCATCATAAAGAATGTCCGATGGTGCCCCAAATTTTACGAATGTTTCCAGTACATAACGGTTTCTTCCGGACGGATCCTTCACCACCGTGTTTAATTTTCCATCGGAAAAGGTTCCTGCCCCACCTTCTCCAAACTGTACATTGGAATCCGGCTGCAGAATACCGGTTTTCCAGAAGCGTTCAACGTCCGCACTGCGGTCTTCTACCTGTTTTCCACGCTCTAAAATAAGCGGCGCATATCCTGCAAGTGTCAGCTGCCAGGCTGCAAAAAGACCACAGGGACCGGCTCCCACAATCACCGGACGTCGGTTTAAACGCTCATGCCCCATTTCCGAAAAACGGTAACCGGTTTCTGTCACAAGGCTGACGGAAGGCTGATGCAGTTTTTTTACGATGCTGTTTTCCTGACGGATCGTTACATAGATGCAATATACATAAAACAATGACGGCTTTTTCCGTGCATCGAGGGAACGCCGCATCACCTCGTAATGAAATGTTTCTTTCGATGGAATACGAAGTGTTTTTCTGATTTTATCTTCCAGATCTTTTTGGGAATGTCCTACTGGAAGCTTTAACTGATTGATTTTAATCATTATGAACCTACTTTACTTCCTGCGACATGTCCGCTGGACCATGCCCATTGCAAATTATATCCCCCACAGATTCCATCGACATCCAAAAGTTCACCAACGAAATAGATGCCCGGGACAATCCGTGATTCCAGCGTATCTGTGTGGATTTCTTCTGTGTGGATTCCCCCAGTGCACACCTGTGCAGCAGAAAAATCCCTTACCTTTTTTAAGCGGACAGGAAATGTCTGTATCTGTCTGCAGAGCGTTTCGGTCTGTTTTTGGGAAATCCGTTCCGTGTGTTCATGAACCGGAATGCCTGCTGCCTTAAGTATAACCGGAATCAGTTTATGGTTTAAAAGCCCACGAAGTGATTCTGCGGCATCCTGTATCCCGGCATCCCGTGAAAATCTGCGCTGCAGTTCCTGCGTAAGCATATCTTCGGAAAAATCCGGCAGAAAATTGATGGTAAGTTCTGCCTGTTTTTTTTGATACAGTGCTTTCGAGGCCGGACTGCTGACCTGAAATACCGGAATACCGGAAATTCCGTAATCTGCAAGCTGCAGTTCTCCCCGTTCCTGTTCGCATTTCTGCCCATCTATGTACAAAGACAGGAGTGCGTCTGTGCGGACTCCGGATACTTTGGAAAATTCCATTCCTTCTGCCTCAAATCCACACAGTGCCGGCAAAATCGGCTCAAACCGGTGCCCAAACGATTTTATCAGCGAAATCATGGATCCATCGCTTCCGGATTTCGGTGCAGCACGAAGACCTGTTGCAAAAACAAGATTGTGGGAACAATACGTTCCCATGGATGTCCGTACCTCAAATCCGTATTTTGTCTCACAAAGCTGCCGGATGTCACAGGAAGTGACCAGGGAAACTCCGCTTCGTTTCATTTCCGCAGACAGCGCATCCGCAACGGAAGAAGCCTGTCCGGAGTTTGGGTATACATATCCGTTCTTTTCTTTTGGCCAGATGCCGATCTCCCGGAAAAACGCAAGGGTATCTTCCACTGTAAACTGCTTTAAAATTTCCTGTACCAGTCCGTGGTCTCCGTAATAACACCGGGGAGACATCTTAAGATTTGTAAAATTACATTTTCCGTTTCCGGTTGCCAGAATTTTTTTCCCCGGCTTATCCATATGTTCTAAGACGGTAACGGACAATCCACGTCTTGCGGCCGTAATTGCGGTCATCATGCCGGAAGCTCCGGCGCCAATCACGAGCACATCCTGTTGTTTTGATTTTTTCTTATCCATAGTCCACCTGTCATTTTATCTGTTAAACCAGTTAAATATTTTATCATATGGGTATAAAATATTCAACTCGAATAGCTTTCCAAAAAGTCAAAAAGGCTCTCTTCATCTGCAAATCCAATGCCATTTTCCGCCTGTTTCTGCAGTTTTTGACTTAAATTCTCACTTCGAATCCCGGTTTCCATATATACGGTTTTTCCATCCGAAAAAAAACAACCAGCCGGCTGTCCTGTGTACGGATAATATAGGCATTTTCCGTTTCTTTGTAAGGAGTTCCGGTCAAAACGGTGTGCTCTGTTTCGGATGCATATTGTTCTTGGGTATTTTTTGTATTTTCTACACCTCTTTTCTGATACCAGATGCCAAAGACCAGCAGCAGAACCAGACAAAGAAGAATGCAGATGCCTGTTTTTTGATTCATATCATCACCTTCTAACAGTAGCATCTGCATTTTATTTCCGTTTTATACCATTTACTTTAATAAATGTAATTTTTTTGCAACCCGGACAATCAGAGTTCCTTTCGGGAATTTTTTAATCTCCTCTTCGGTCAGTCCGTGCAGTAACAGTAAGACAACTGCATATACGATAACCGCTGCAAGAATTGCAAGCATGGCAGATACCGCATTGATTTTTAAGACCGCATAGCTGCCATGATAGACGATATAGGTAATAATTCCCATAATAGCCGAGGAAATTCCCGGCACAATAAATGTTTTGTGAATTTCCTGATGATAGCCGCTGTATTTTCGTATTGCCAGCGCATTCATAATACACATTAAAAACGCAAAGAACATATTTGCGATAATGACCGCATAGATATTCATGCGGAAAAACAGCATCAGTATAATCAGTACGATCACATGAGCGACAAGCGAAACCGCTGCATTGATAACCGGAATCTTTAACCGGTCAATGCCCTGCAGCAGTCCGTTTGAAAGCGTAGACATTGCATAAAACACAACCGCCATTGCCCCAACCCACATCATGGTACCTGCCATAGGTGCCGTCTGTGCCGTTCCCGGGAAAAGCAGACGACAGATCGGCTCTCCCAATACAGCAAGTCCTATGGCACAAGGGAAAGAAATCACCATGATAAAACGCATGGCAGAATTGATCTGTTCCCTGACTTTTTTCATATCTTTCTGTGCAAAGGACATCGTCAGTGTCGGCACGCAAGAGGCAGCCATCGCGGAGGCAATGGAAATCGGAACATTGATCAGCAGTTTATATTTTCCGGAAAAAACGCCCCACCATACATCAATCTTGTTTTCAGAGTATCCCTGCAATAACGCAACATTTTTAAAAATACTCTGGTCAATGATACTGCTGATATTGTAAACAGTTGTACTTAAAAGAACCGGAACAATTGTGATAATGAGGATCTTCATGGTATAGGCAAATGGCTCTACCTTAACGCCTTTTTCCCGTTTCATTCTTCGCTTAAAGACATGCATATAAGCAAAAAATACGAAAAGTACAAAAATCAGTGCCGCAACAGACCCAAGATTTGTTCCCAATGTGCCTCCGGCTGCACCATATGCAGGTCCGTAATGATCGGCATCCCCGAGAACCGCCCCGATCTTTGTTCCGTAGCGATACAGAACATAAGCTGCCCATACACTGATGATGGCATTAACAATCTGTTCAATGATCTGTGAAATGGCACTTGGCATCATCGTGCCAAGTCCCTGGAAAAAGCCTCGCATCACACCTAAGACCGCAACAATTATACAACCAGTGCCGGTCCTAAGATTTTAAGTGCAAACACACTGTATGGTGTTTTTAAGAGTGTTCCGGTAAAAAATTCTGCTCCGAAAAATACAACAAGCGATGCCACAATTCCCGATACCAGGGCAAAAAGAAGTGCACCTTTTAATACCTGATATACCGACCGGTACTGTCCTTTGGCCGCTTTCGCGGAAACCGTCTTTGACACTGCCTGTGGCAGACTGTAGGATGAAATAATCAAAATCACGTTGTACACGTCAAATGCACAGGCATAATAACTGATTCCTACATCGCCCAGAATATTGTTCAATGGAATACGATACACCAGTCCGATGATTCTGCTTATAATTGACGCGACCGCAAGAATTGATCCCTGAACCAGAAAATTTGTTCCGTTATTCTTTGATTTACCCATCTTCTAACCTCAATGCTTTTGTTTCTTTTATTCCGCGCTGATTTTATTTTGGGATGCACGGCTGTTTTCGACGATCTCTACCCATGTCTTTCCGGGATTTAAAGTAATTTTCTGACCATCCTGTGTATAATAATGTGTAATATCATTTGCGGATGCTCTTTTCCATGTAATCGGGACAGCTTTTCCGTTTGTGATGTACATTCCTGATCCACCGGAAAGATAATCGATATCTAACGTTCCGTTTTTGGAATCTTTCAGGCTGCTCTTACAATTCTGTAAAACGATATTTTTCACAGCAAGCTGTTCTCCGGTAGAACCGTCAATCTGTTTATCACCAAATTCATAGCGGTAATACAGACCATCCGTTTCATTGTATACAAACCAGGGCTTTGCGTCAACATAGTATAAGGATACTTTTTTTGCAACTTCTCCCTGATCCAGCAGATTTTGGGAATCTTCCGTTGTAAAACGATAATGCGATGTATAATTTTCCGGAAGCTTTGTATCATACCCGTATGATTTTATGGCGGACACTAAATTTTCTCCGGTTGTATACAGATTGTGCGGTGCCCTGCGGCTATTGTCCCGGTAATAAAAGGCTCCGCCTTTTCCCGTAATTCCATCCACATTGTCAATGAATGAACTATTTAAAACATCAAGTGCATATTTACTTTCGCCTGCATGAAAATAAACCGCCTCAAATTCTTTGGCAAAGTATACGTAATACAGACGACAGCTTCGCACATTTCCCACTTTTTTAAGAGAAGCATAATCCTGATAAATTGTCATTAGCCGGGTAATGCCGCCTTCCACCGGACATTCATAGATAATATCCGCATTTCCGATTCCATACTGCGGAAGGGTTACGTGCGTGTTTTCTGTCATGACGGCAACCGGACGATTCTTTGCTTTTTTTTCATCCATCCACTCTCCCGTATAGAAACTTCGGACTTCTCCTTCGTGGGTTTCCACCGGTTCCGGCTGATATTCTGTTTCGGCAGTTTCTGCAGGTACATCCTGTGTGGATGAAGGTGTGGGAGCTTCCAATTCTTTACTTTTGCATCCGGCGGATAAAATGGCAATCGCACAGACAACGCCTATCATTTTCCATCTCTTTTTCATAAAACACATCCATTCTTTAATCTCTTACGATATGCATCTCTTCGAGTATCTGTTTTTGTTTTGGTTCCATGATGGCCGCATCTTTTGGATCAATGTGGTCATAGCCAAACAGATGAAGCATACTGTGCACAATCAGAAATGCAAATTCACGCTTCGGACTGTGTCCGTAACTTTGTGCCTGTTCTAACACTTTATCGACCGATATAATAATATCGCCAAGCATGACTTCTCCCGTATCCGGATTAAAATCATCTTCACTCTCCTCTTCCAGGAAAGAAAAATCTCCGGCTTTCTCATAAGAAAGCATCGGGAAAGAAAGAACATCCGTCGGACGGTCGATCTGGCGGTATTCCAGATTGATCCGATGGATTTCTTCATTGTCTGTAAGTGTCAGATTGACTTCTGCTTCATAAGGAAAATTCTCATGGGACAGACAAAAGGCAATCACATCCTCTGCAAGCTTAGCATATGCAAAATCAAACGGTATGTTACATGTTTCTTCTAAATAAAAACTCAACGAAGTAATTCCTCCTTTGCAAGAAATTCACGAATCTTTAAAAACTGGTTCATACTCATTCCGGAATGGTCATAAAGTTCACTTGAGGAAAAATCATTCACGGTCTGATAAATTACAATATCACGGTTCCAGACACTTTGTCCCACATTTTGTTCCATCGCTTCCAGACGGATCACAACCGCATCCACCATGTGCACCAGAGCGGATTCCGGTGAAGATGGAAGCTGCTCTTCTCCATAGTATTCTGCCAGAATGGAGATCAGCTCCGCCGGAAAACATAAGGATTCTGCCTTATTGACCGCATTTTTGATATATGGCTCCCCGATCCAGCGCCCCATACGGTAATAAAAACCTCCGGCAAGACATAAGTTCGCCCGGTATCCCACTTCTTTTGCACAGCGGCAGGCAATGTCAGAAACTTTCACTGCGTGGCGGTATTCCACCATGGAAAAATCCTTGAGGGCTTTTACTTCCGAATAATCCTCGGACACGATATCCAGCAGATGGTTTTCAATTTCCTGATCCGCTTCATGAAGCAGCCGGTGAAACAGAAAAGCTGCTGTCAGAAACGTCAGGAATGCTGTTCCAAAAGCATAAAGCAGCGAATATTTCTGCATTTCTTTCGTTGATAAATAGGAAAACAGTTCCGGAATCATCAGACTGAAAAAGAAAGTCAGAAGGGATACACCCATACGGTATTTTTTTTCTTTTAATGCCTGTGCCAGTACAGCAGCAAGCATTGTAAGCATCATATAAGCAGCAAGGGCATAAAAACTTCCCCCGACAGTCAGTGCCAGCACCAGATCGAAAAACAATCCAAAAGACACCGCCACCATGGAATTTGACACTGCGGTAAGCAGAATCACCGGGATCATCACCGGACGATAAAATTCCGGAAGATAACTGATCGCATAGATCAATCCCCCACTGACCGTATAGGTAACGGAAAGACGGATAAAGGTTGTCTGTGTGTTTGCCGATATTCCTTTCTGCTTTCGTTCATATTCCAGTTCAAAAATGCAGACCAGAAGAAAAATCAGGGTCAGGAAAAACATACTGAGCCATTCATCCGGATACAGGTGGCTTTTGGCACCTAATCCACCCATCACTCCAAAAGTGACAAGCGCGATCACCAGAAGCGATATGACGCGATAGAGGTTTATTGTCTCTTTGGGTTTCATTTTTTCTCCTGTCTGGCAGACTTACGCGCACTCCGGCTGCTCTGTCTGGACTCATAATCATCATAAGCCTGTACAATCTTTTGTACCAGCGGATGTCTGACGACATCTTTGCTTGTTAATTTACAGATTCCGATTTCTTCCACTTTTTTCAAAACCCGAAGTGCTACATCCAGCCCGGATTTACTTCCCGGGGCCAGATCTTTTTGCGTGGCATCTCCGGTAATCACAGCTTTCGAGCCGAAGCCGATACGTGTCAGAAACATTTTCATCTGTGCCGGTGTGGTGTTCTGTGCCTCATCCAGAATAATAAATGCGTTATCGAGTGTCCGTCCACGCATATAAGCCAGCGGTGCAACCTCAATCAGACCTTTTTCCATATTTTTCTGAAATGACTCCGCACCCATAATCTGATACAGGGCATCGTATAAAGGGCGCAGATACGGATCTACTTTGCTCTGCAGATCTCCCGGAAGAAATCCGAGTTTTTCTCCCGCTTCAATTGCCGGACGTGTCAGAATGATGCGTCCCACTTCTTCATTCTTAAACGCAGTGATCGCCATGGCCATGGCCAGATATGTTTTTCCGGTTCCGGCAGGACCCATCCCGAAAACAATCATTTTTTTACGGATATTATCTACATAATCCTTCTGCCCGAGTGTTTTAGGCTTAACCGGCTTTCCCTGTATGGTATGACAGATCACATCTTTATCAATCTCTACCATCTCAGACCCTTTGTGTTCCTGCAAAAGAGCAAGTGCGTAGTTTACATTCTGTTCGCTGATAACATTTCCCCGTTTTGCAAGCTCATACAACTGTTCAAACACTTCCTGTGCGCCGCTTGTGGCAGATGGAGTACCGATAATTTTCAACTGATCATCGCGTACAACAACCGTTACACCCAGTGTTCGTTCTATTTTTTTGATATTGGCATCAAACTGTCCGAAGACATTTGCCATATGTTCCGTTGGTATCCGGAGCGATACTTCATTCAGACTCATTTACAGGTTCCTCTCGTTTCATTTCGGTTGGTACTAAAGTTGTGATTTTTTCACACCCCTTTACCTGACCATAGATATGATAGTTTTTATCTATCTGTTCAATCATAACATTTTTGTCGACAATTCGCACCCCATTTTCTTCCAATTCCGAAAGAAATTGTGAAAAATGTGTCAAGGCAAGCTGTTTTACCTGTTCTTTTGTCAGCATAACGGTCTTTTCCTGCAGCTCAGACGTTGTGATTTCTCCAAAATAAACCGGAAGATAAAAACTGTCCTGCAGGCAAAACTGCCGGGTATCCGTTACAGAACGCTCCGATGCATACTCCGCATGCAAAGCCGGAGTTACCAGACGCCAATTCAGAACCTGTAGAAAATATCGTTTGTGTTTATTACCGGTTTCTTTTTTTTCTGTCATTTTGGAAGAAATCCAGTCCTCATAGGGATGCATCGTATATCCATATACATCGGCATCGGCGCTTTTATAATAGTATTCCCGCACTTCCCCGTTATCATCCAGAATTTCCTGCCGTCCACAGACCAGCACATCGCCTTTTTTCACTTTATCACCCTTTTTCACTTTGGCAAGCCCGCTCCTTGTAATGACCGATGCAATCGTAGCATCCGCAGATGCCGCCAGATCCATACAGGTGCCCTCTGCTTCTTTCGTTTCCTCGTGAGAAGAAATTTTCTCCTGTATCTGTACAACCAGCCGGGTTCCCGTTTCGTATACACTTGCCCAGATCACCGGTTCCAAGTCCTGACGCAGGGACAGCTCCAGTGCATCATTGTCGATTTCCTTTGCCGGCATGCCATAGGTAACGTTGTGTGCACTTAAATATTCCAGAATGGCGTCTTCTCCCAGAGAGGAATTCCCTTTGATTTCAATTCTCCAGATTCTCGTACTGAGCACCCAGACTCCTGCCATGACACACAAAAGAACAAAAATTCCAAGTTTTCTTGCGCGGTATTTCTTCCAGAAAAACGGAAAGCCGATTCTTTTTCTGATGTGGATTCTCGTTTTTGTTTTCCGCAGATATGGACGCAGTTCATACAGATCCTGCAACCGGATATAAAAAGAAACCTGCGTTGGAGAATCCGGCTGTATCTTCCAGAACATAATTTCGTGACGTGCACATAAATTTAAAAAACGGGAAATGTTGCTTCCGCATACACAAACCAAAAGACTGCCATTGACGAATCGAAGAAACCTTTCTATCATGGCAGAAATGTGATCTCCTGCATATATCCGGAAATTTCGATAAGATCCGCCGAATATTTCCGGATGGACAGACTCCTTCCGACGATCCGGATATGATAGGATTGTGTTGCAATTCCGATCACCTCCGGACAGTATTTTATAATTCCACGGTGGTTAACGATACAAAGTGTACGGTTTCCCTCCATGGAAAGAAGCGGCATCCCCAGGAAAATGTCTTTTGGCAGTTCCATTTGTTCTACGAGATGCTCCTGTTTTATT
>OGLW01000697.1_pt1 | contig 14436 bp, 10 predicted proteins | sample 1572961 | NCBI WGS metagenome assembly OGLW01 (sample SAMEA2581880, study PRJEB24529) | metagenome | biome: Human gut stool | place: China | collected 2011
GTGGTCTTGACTCGCTTGACTCTGGCAACATAGTTATATCGGGAAGGAATATAAGCGATGCAGGAAAGAAACAGCTCACAGATTACAGACGTGAGGATATAGGCTTTGTTTTCCAGTTCTACAACCTTATACCAGACCTTACCGTTCAGGAAAATATACAGGTTGTGGCAGATATAGCAAAAAGTCCGTTAGATATCGATGAGGTTATGGACTCGCTTGGAATAGCGCAGTATAAGAACCGTTTTCCAAAGGAACTTTCAGGAGGACAGCAGCAGAGAGTAGCTATAGCAAGGGCACTCATCAAAAATCCCAAGATACTGCTGTGTGATGAGCTGACTGGTGCGCTTGACTCTAAGTCATCAAGGGATGTGCTTAAGGTTATAGAAAAAGTTAATACGAGCTTTAGGACAACGATTATTATAATCACGCACAATGAAGCCATCGCGCATATGGCAGACACAATCGTAAGGATAAGGGATGGCAAAGTTGCAGATTGTATTAATAATAAAGAGAGAGTTGCAGCAGACGAACTTGAGTTGTAGCAGGAAAAGAGGAAAGTATGACACTTAATAAAAGATATAAAAGAAATATTAAAGAAAATCTTTCATTTTATATAGCATCATCGGTGCTCACGGTTGTGGCGCTGCTTCTGTTCTATCTGTTTTATATAGCAGGAACTGGCATAAAGGGCTATGGCGATAAGTTTTTTGAGGATAATAACCTTGAGGATGCAACATTTTCTACATATATAGAGATACCGGATGATGAGATAGAAAAGATAGAAGATAAATATAACATAACATTTGAAAAAGAATACTTTACTAATATTAATGAGGATGACTATAAGGTCAGGCTGTTTAAGGCTAACAAAAAGATAGACTTGTATGAGGTAGTCGATGGCAGGGATGTAAGCCAGGATAATGAGATAGTTATATCCAAGGGATACGCCGTTAATATGAAGGTTAATATAGGCGATAAGCTTAAGATTATGGATAAGAATTATACGGTTACGGGATATTTTCTGCGTCCTGATTATTTGTATATGCTTGAAAATGTGGATGACAGCTATAAAAATATTTCCTCATTTTTTCTTGCGTATATGACGGACAGTGCTTACAACAAGCTTAATGTTAATTCGTGTCAGTATAAGGTTGTGTATGGCAAAGACAGTGATAAAGCACAGTTCAGAAAAGATATAAATGATACCTATAAGATGAGCGAATATCTGTCAAAGGACGATAATACCAGAATAACAATGGTTGATGACCAGGCAATGATGTTTCTTATAATGGCATATGTGTTCCTTGTTACGATACCTCTGATTACAGTTGCGCTCATATCTATCATAATCGGACGAAAGATAAAGAGCGAGCAGAAAATGATAGGAACATTGTCGGCACTCGGTTATAAAAAGAGCCAGCTTATGTGGCATTACAGCGTGCTTGCGATGATACCGGGCATTGTGGGCGGTGTGCTTGTGAGCATTGTTACAAAGATTATCCAGCAGCCATACGGAGAGCTGAGTCTGGCGGATTATGAGCCTATGCCAGTTAAGTTTGTGCTTCCGATACCGATAGCATTGCTTGGAATAATAGTTCCTACACTTATATATGCACTTAAAGCGATGGGCAAAGTAAATAAGCTGCTTAAAAAGGACACTGTTGCTATGTTAAATGGTGTGGCAGACGAGAGCAGAAGCAGACACGTAATGGTCGGAAAAAAGGGAAAAGTAAGAAACAAGTTTGCAGTAAGAAGCATACTTTCCAATCCCGGCAGAAGCTTTGTCGTGTTTTTAGGAGCATTTCTTGGAGCACTTATTATACTCGTTGCATTTATGTTTGTTGACTCACTGAACAATGTAATAGATACAGGCTCAGACAGTATGGGAAGCTTTAAATATGAGTACATACTAAACAGGCTTGAAACAAAAGATATTGAAGGTGTAGCTGCTGATAATACAGATAAGCTTGTTATTGGAAAGTATGAATATGATGGAAGTACATTTTTGCTGTTAGGTGCTGACAGTGATGTAAAATATCTTAATCTGACCACTACTGATGGAAACAGGGCTAATCTTGATAAAGGCTATTATATATCAAATGTTATGGCATATTCATACGGAATTAAAGCCGGGGATGACTTTACATTTGTTAATCCGACAACTATGGAGGAAAAGACTGTAAAGATAGAAGGCATAATAAGCAATAACACACAGAAGCTTCTTATAAGTAATATGGACGATGCAAGAGAGCTTCTGGGCTGGCAGAAGGATACTTATAATGGGCTTCTGTCAGACAGGGCGTTGCAGCTTGGTGATGAAATATCAAAGACAGTTACGTCAGATGATATAAAGGAGCAGATGAACACGGTGCTTGATGAGATGGGCGCTATAATATACTCGCTTGCTGTTATAGGTGCGATAATCTGTATAGCGGCGCTGTACGTGTCCGTCAATATGCTTGTTTCAGAAAACAGGCACACCATATCTATGTTAAAGGTGCTTGGACTTAAGGACAGAGAGATTAACCGGATGGTTCTTGATGTTAATCATATGATTATTCCGATAGGCATAGTAACCGGCATAGGAGCAGGTTATGGAATAATGGATGTTGTCTTTAAAGTATATTCCGGCATGGAGGGCGTGCTGTATGAGACATATGTGACGATTAAAAGTATCGTGCTCACGGTAGTGATAGTTGTATTATGTTATGTGGTATCACTGCTTATGGTGCGAAGGAAGGCCGACAGGGTTGATATGGTGGAAAGCCTTAAAGATAATAGAGAGTAGAATGTATACCTTGCAGCAGAGAGCTAATCTTAAGTAAAAGTAGTCTTAGGTACAATATTTTAAATTTGCTCATTTATAGTTATAGTGATTAATAAATAGCTATTAAAACAGGGAATTAACATATTAGTGCCATATTTGTATAAGACACTGATATATTAATTCCCTGTTTGCATATTATACTATAAATGAGCAAATATAAATATTATTTAGCATATCTTTCATTATATTCCTTAACTCTCTTCTGAATTCTATCAACAGGATTAAGAAGGTCGCTGATTGAAGAATCATGGTTAAGTGTATCGATAAGAAGAGCCATATACTTGCTCATATCTACATTGATATACCAAGGCTTAGAAAGGAGTTCATCTGGCTGGTATACAAGGTTAGTAGTAAGAATCTTATCGATAATGCCTTTTTCGTAAGCTTCATCGAACTTATCAAATCCGTTAGTGAAAAGACCAAATGTAGTAGCGCAGAATACTCTCTTTGCGCCTCTCTTCTTTAATTCAGAAGCAACATCAATCATACTTTCACCAGAAGATATCATATCATCAATGATAATAACGTCTTTTCCTTCAACGTTAGTACCAAGGAATTCGTGTGCAACGATAGGGTTACGTCCGTTTACAATCTTTGTATAATCTCTTCTCTTGTAGAACATACCCATATCAAGACCAAGTACGTTGGCAAAGTATACAGCACGTCCCATACCACCTTCATCAGGGCTGATTACCATCATATGGTCGCTGTCGATGATAAGGTCATCTACACCAAGTAAGAGATACTTGATGAACTGGTAAGTACAAGATACGGACTCAAAACCCTTAAGTGGAATAGAGTTGTGTACTCTTGGGTCGTGGGCATCAAATGTGATGATATTTTCAACACCCATAGCTGTAAGTTCCTGAAGCATAAGAGAGCAGTCAAGTGACTCTCTACCAGATCTCTTATGCTGTCTGCTTTCATAAAGGAATGGCATAATAACGTTAATTCTTCTTGCCTTTCCACCGGCAGCAGCTATAACTCTCTTAAGGTCAGCGTAGTGGTCATCAGGTGACATATGGTTTGTATTACCGCAAAGAGAATACTCGATGCTGTAGTTACATACATCTACCATGATATATAAGTCATAACCACGGACAGAATCGTTAAGTACACCTTTACCTTCACCTGAACCGAATCTAGGTGTGCTGGCACTTACAACATAGCTGTCTCTTTTATATCCGCTAAATGCAAGATTAGACTGATTTTCGTGTTCTCTTTGTTCTCTCCAGTTTACAAGGTATTCATCAACCTTTTCGCCCATAGCAGAGCAGCTCTTTAAAGGAATAATTCCGAGTGTTCCGTATGGAATTGTTGCAGTATGACGTTCGTCTCGTGGCATTGTATTATCCTCCATTGTATAGATAAAATATTTATTAATATTAAGAACTTAATTAGTTATTCCATATACATATATTCTGTAATATGAGTGAAAATAATGCATATAAACCTTTATTAAATTCTAAATACACATACATAATTAACTATAATCATAAATATTATATAAGTCAATCATAATCAGCTTATTTTCTGTATAAATTTTCTCAAGTTTAATTCCTCTTAGCGGATGGCATACCCTTTGTCGCCTGCTGGACACGTATATCTTCGCAGAATATCCTGAGTATCGTATACGCACTGATAAGACGTGAGAATATACGTTCAGAGTATGTATTCTCAAGCTGCGGCATAGAAAGGTTAGTCGATATTATGACACTCTTTCTTCTTAATATTCTTTCATTAATAACATAGAACAACTTTGAAATAGTGTAGGAGTTGTAACTCTCTGTTCCGAGGTCATCTATAATAAGAAGGTCGCAGTCAATAAAGTAACTCACGTCCTGATATTCAACGTCCTCACCTTTGTTAAAGTCACTGTTTTCAAAGCATTTGAAAAGCTCTATCGCAGTAAGATATATAACACTGTGATAACTGTCAAGCAGCTCTTTGGCTATGCAGTTAGAAAGAAATGTCTTTCCAACTCCGGTTTCGCCAAGCAGCAGAAGGTTAGAGAATTCAGTGTCAAATGTTTTTACAAAGGACTGGCATATATCGTACACCTTGCGAATATTATTGTAAGGTGTGAGTCCTGTTGCAGAATCAATAGTAGTTTTATCATACCAGTCAAAAGAAAATGTTGAAAAGTTCTCATTGGCAGTGATGTTCTTTAAGTTAGAGTCATGGTATATAAGGTCGATTGCCTTTTTCTTAAAGCATGAGCATCGTGTGCCGTTGACATATCCGGTATCATGACATTTTTTACAGGTGTATATATCCTCAAGATAATCAGCCGGCTTTCCTATAGAGGCAAGCAGCTTAATCTTCTTATCTATAAGAGCTTTCAGGTGTGAGCTGAATTCATCAGTATCCGTGTCAGATGAATTATTGCCTATACGCCTGACAGCTTCTTTCATAGAAAGGGCGATTATCTCATCTTCAATAGTCTGATATTGTGGACAAAGCTCAACTACTTCGTTGTAGCGTGAATTCTGTATGGCTACGTTGTGCGTGTGAATATCATCATACATACGCATAACTGCTGCGTATTGCGTGTTGGTAAGTGACATAATGACACCCCTTTCTATATTAAGCTTATTTAACTGTTGTTACCCAGTAAAGAATTATACCAGTCATCAGAACGCTTGTCACGCTGCTGGAAGTTATTAAAACGGCTGTTGCCAGACTTTGCGGTGTTCTGGTACTTTGTCTTGCTGCTATTACTTGCAGCGTATGCCGCATCATCTTTTCTTATGTCCTCCATAGTGGTTACATTAGCGTTTTTCCACTTTGAAAGAATAGTATCGGCGTATTCAAAACTTGGCTGGTGGATGGCTTTAATGGTTCTGTTGCAGGCCTCAATTATAATATCAGTATCAAAGCAGTAAGTATCAGCCCACTTTGATATCATGGCGCGTTCATGCTGACCGGGGTCTCTGTTAGAGATACCAAATGCTTTCATAATCTGATATACAGAATCGGTGTGGTTAGAAACCTCCTCCTTTGCCTCAGTGACAGTGTGAATGTCCTTGTCAGCCCATGCAAGAGCGACCTTTTCTATATAATTAATGCTCTTTTTATTGTGTTCAACACAGTATTCAAAAAGGTAATCTATAAGTTCAATAGAAAAATCCAGTGAATCATAAAAATATACTATGGCGTTAGTTTCCTTTATGGAAAGCGGACGGCCAAGGTAAGATTCTATGACGTAGAGCAGCATAGAGAAATTCTCATCAGCGCTCAGCTCACTTATCTTTTCAGCGGAATACTGCATACTTGATGGCTCTACATGGTGTTTCATACTTGCAGCAGCGCCGTTAAAGTTATCTTTATCTGTGAGTGAAACAGAAGAACTCATTAAATTATCAGATGCTGCATTGCCGCCTGCAGACACAGCCTTATCAGATAATGTGTCAGAAGCCATACTGCCGCTGTTAATACCTCTGCCGCCCATGCCGTTAATATCATAGCCGCTAAGGTCATTGATAGTTACATTAGACAGACTGTCGTTAGTGCCTGCAAATGTAAGTGAAATAACGTCAAGCTTGTCCCAGTAGCGGAGTGCCCTCATAATATCAGCCTCGGTCTGGTTAAATGTGTCTGCAAGAAGTGAGACACTTATGTTTGTATTGCCCGTGCTTATAAGGTGAAGAAGGTAAAGATACACCTTTACGAATTCGCCGTTTGCACCAGGTATAAAGTTTTTAATAAATATATTGGAAACGGATGTGTATCCGTAGTCAGCTTTAGTTGTTAATGTAAGACTGCCCATAGTAAAAGCACTTGTCCTCCTGAATGTAATCTTTGTGTATCCGGCATATTTTCTGCCCGTGCCGATTATAGCATAGTAAAAATTAAATGAAAAGTGTGTTAAAAGCAGGTGGTCATTGTTGTGGATATTGTGGATAATGTGGATAACTCGTGGACAAGTTGTGGGGAATATCGAATATTGCTGTATTTTGTGGATTAAAGTTGTCAACAAAAAAATCCACACTTTTATATTGTGAATAGCAACATAAAAATGTGGATAATGTGGATAACTTTGTTGAAAAACTCTAAAACTGGTTCTAAATGCCTATTTTAATAGGTCTTCGCCGATTTTATAAACGTCTCCGGCACCCATAGTTATCAACAGGTCACCGTTGATACAATTTTTTTTCAAAAAGTCTTCAATTTCTTCAAAATCTTCGTAATAGTAACATTCTTTGCCCTCTGCTTTAATAAGTTCACATAGATTAGCAGAGCTTATGCCAAGATTATCAGTTTCGCGGGCTGGATATATCTTTGCAAGCACAACCTTATCAGCAAGTGCTAAAGCTTTCGCAAATTCCGGCATAAGAGCTTTTGTTCTTGAGTAAGTGTGAGGCTGGAATACGCACCATATATTGTTGTGAGGACACATGGCAGCAGAGTTAAGAGTTGCTGTTATCTCATCAGGATGATGTGCGTAGTCATCAACAACCGTTACTCCGTTAAATACACCCTTCTTCTGGAAACGGCGGTCCGTACCGGTAAAGTTCTTAAGTCCTTCACGGATATCTTCCATAGATATACCAAGCTTAACACAGGCTGCGATAGCTGAAAGCGAATTGTATACATTATGCACACCAGGAACAGAAAGCTGGATAGTTCCCGAAGGCGTATTATTAATAAGAAGAGTATATGAACAACGTCCATATTCGTCATGCTTAATGTCAGCGGCACTGTACATAGACTTTGCAGGGTCTGAACCGAAAGTGATAACTTCACAGTCAGTATCCTTATAGAAATATTCATAGTCGTCAATGTTAGTGTTGATAACCAAGGTTCCATCAGATGGAAGCTTTTCTGTGAATAACTTAAAGGAATGACGTATATCATCAATATCCTTGAAAAAGTCAAGGTGGTCAGCCTTAACATTTAATATGATGTTAAGTGTAGGGTTGAAGGAAAGGAAGCTGTTAGTGTATTCGCAGGCTTCAGTTACAAATAAATCAGACTTTCCTACTCTTATGTTGCCGCCGATACTGTGGAGTATTCCACCGACTGATATAGTTGGGTCGGCGTTGGCTGCAAGGAGAATTTCTGTAATCATTGAAGTTGTTGTTGTCTTTCCGTGTGTACCAGCTACATTTACGGCTGTGTGATAGTTCTTCATAACCTGACCTAGAAGCTCGGCTCTTGTCATAGTTGGAATGCCGGCATCAACAGCAGCCTTAAGTTCAGGGTTGTCAGGATGGATGGCAGCAGTGTATACAACAAGGTCGATGCCGTCAGTAATATTATCAGCGGACTGTGGATAAGATATATGGCAGCCATCCTTTGCAAGTTCAGCAGTAAGTTCAGATTCGTGTGCATCTGAGCCTGAAATTGTGAAGTGTCTGTCAAGAAGGATTTTGGCAAGACCGCTCATGCTTATGCCGCCTATTCCTATGAAATGTACATGTATTGGACTATTAAAATCAATATTAAACATATGTGATGTTCCTTTCTTCCTAGAAAACGTATTGTTTGTAATAAATGACACCTTAAAAAGTCATTATAGAGATTATATGCCTAATGTATGTATTTTTCAAACATAAAAACGCATAAAGTGTGCAGGGGCAGATAATTGAATTATCTTTTGGCGTTTTAAATGAAATTAGTACATTTTCTTTACTTGCTTAATTATATATACAAACATAGAAGGTTTATAATATTAGGCACAAAGTCATATTTTCAAATGAAAATTAAGCCAAAAACTTAAAAAATTAGTAATAATAGCTGATAAACACGCATAAAATGTATATCGCAAATAGTAATTATGTAAAATACGGTCTTAATTGTAGAAAATATTCATATGTTAAAATGTAACAATAAAATGTCAAATAAATTGTATGAAAAATCACCAAAAAAAGACAAAATTATTTTTACTTAATTAGAATTATATGATATAATTTATACAACTTAAGATAGTAAATTAAACATCAGAGGTGGTAGCATGATTAAAAAAGAAATGATAGCGATGCTGTTAGCCGGTGGTCAGGGCAGTAGACTCGGTGTTTTAACAGCAAAAGTCGCAAAGCCAGCAGTCTCATTTGGTGGAAAGTACAGAATAATAGATTTCCCACTCAGCAACTGCATCAACTCAGGAATTGATACTGTAGGTGTACTTACACAGTATCAGCCCCTTAGACTTAATTCCCATATAGGAATAGGTATTCCTTGGGATCTCGACCGTAATGTAGGTGGTGTAACAGTACTTCCTCCTTACGAAAAGAGTACAAACAGCGAATGGTATACAGGAACTGCCAATGCCATTTACCAGAATCTTGAATATATGGAACAATATCATCCAGAATACGTACTTATTCTCTCAGGTGATCACATATATAAGATGGATTATAAGATAATGCTTGATTATCACAAGGCTAATAATGCTGACATAACAATAGCAGCTATGCCAGTACCTATGGAGGAGGCAAGCAGATTCGGAATTGTTGTTACAGATGATGACAACAGAATTACAGAATTTGAAGAAAAGCCAGCTAATCCTAAGAGCAATCTTGCTTCTATGGGTATATACATATTCAAGTGGAGCGTATTAAAAGATGCACTTATCAAGCTTAAAGACCAGAATGAATGTGATTTTGGTAAGCATGTAATACCTTACTGCTTTAACAACAACAAGAGAATATTTGCATACGAATATAACAGTTACTGGAAGGATGTTGGAACATTAAGCTCATATTGGGAGGCTAATATGGAGCTTATAGATATAATTCCTGTATTTAATCTTTATGAGGAATTCTGGAAGATATATACAAGAACAGATACTATTCCACCTCAGTATGTTGCAGATAATACATTTATTGAAAAGAGCATTGTTGGCGATGGAACTGAAGTATATGGACGAATATATAATTCAGTTATCGGTTCAGGTGTAACTATTGAAGAAGGCGCGGTAGTCAGGGATTCTATCGTTATGAATAATACTGTCATCGGCAAGAACACAATAGTCAATAAGTCAATTATAGCTGAAGAAGTAGTTGTAGGAAATAATGTTGAACTTGGTGTAGGTGAAGAAGTACCTAATGTCAAGCTTCCTAAGATATATAACTCGGGTCTTGTAACTATCGGAGAATGTTCAGTTATTCCTGATGGAGTCAAGGTAGGAAAGAACACAGCTATATCTGGAGTTACAACTAATGAAGATTATCCAGATGGCTTATTACCAAGCGGTGGTATTATTATTAAGGCAGGTGACGTAGAATGAAAGCGATAGGTATAGTATTAGCAGGCGGCAACAACAGGATGATGCGTGAACTGACAAACAAGAGAGCCATTGCTTCCATGCCTATTGCAGGAAGCTACAGAGCGATAGATTTCGCACTTAGCAATATGTCTAATTCACATATACAGAAGGTTGCAGTAATAACACAGTATAATGCAAGATCTCTCAATGAACACTTAAGCTCATCTAAGTGGTGGGATTTTGGTAGAAAACAGGGTGGATTATATGTATTCACACCAACTATAACAGCAGAGAGCAGCAGCTGGTACAGAGGAACAGCAGATTCACTCTATCAGAATATAGACTTTCTTAAGTCAAGTCATGAACCATATGTAGTTATCACATCCGGCGATGGTGTGTACAAGCTTGACTATAACAAGGTACTTCAGTATCACATCGAGAAGAAGGCTGATGTTACTATGGTTGTAAAGAAACTTGATAACAGAGAAGATATTGGAAGATACGGAGTAGTTGCACTCGCAGAGGATGGACGTATCACAGATATTGATGAGAAGCCATTGGAAACTAATCTTTCAACAGTTTCAACAGGTATATATGTAGTAAGAAGACGTCTTCTTATTGAGCTTCTTGAGAAAGCAGCAGAAGAGGACAGATACGACTTCGTAAGAGATATACTTGTAAGATACAGGAATATCAAGAAGATATATGGTTATAAGTTAGATACTTACTGGAATAACATATCTTCAGTTGATTCATATTATAAGACTAATATGGACTTCCTTAAGAGAGATGTCAGGGATTACTTCTTTAAGCAGTATCCGGATGTTTATTCTAAGGTTGAAGACTTACCACCAGCTAAGTACAATTATGGTGCTAATGTATCTAACAGCCTTGTATCAAGCGGATGTATAGTTAATGGTACTGTAGATAGTTCAGTACTTTTCAAGAAGATATACATTGGTAATAATGCTGTAGTTAAGAATTCTATTATTATGAACAATGCATACATAGGAGATAATGCATATATTGAGAACTGTATAGTAGAAAGCAACAGCACTATTAAGGCTAATTCAAGATATGTTGGAGAGAATGGAGTTAAGATCGTTATTGAAGACAGTCCATCATATTATTAAAGAGTAGAAGAGTCATTAACAGACGGATAGGGGTAACAAATGAATATTACAGATGTTAGAGTCAGGAAGATTGCCAGTACAGGAAAGCTTAGGGCTTACGTGTCGATTACTTTTGATGATGAGTTCGTGGTACACGATATCAGAATTATAGAAGGAGATAAGGGCTTGTTTGTAGCTATGCCTAGTAAGCATATGATTGAAGGTGGCTTTAAGGATATTGCACATCCAATCAATCAGAGTGCAAGGGAGAATCTTCAAAGTGCAGTTTTGAAAGCATATTATGATGCTGACGATGCAGAAGAATTATCAGAAAACGTATAGGGTATACATCAGGATTAGCAGGATAGTACGGAGTTGATGGATTCTAAACTGTAAACTAAACACAGCGTGACAGATAATTTATCATATAATGAGCGCAAAAGAAAAAAAGTGCGATATAATATGTGTGTTCTTATCGAAAGATAGAAGGCAGGTATATATAGCACTTTTTTTTATTATTTAATATGCGGATGTAAAACGTTGTGCTAAATATCACATAAAATATTGTATCAAAATTTGTATAAAATGTACTGCATACTAATGTATGCTGAATATATTGTTATATAGCATAATTTTCATAGAATTTTTATAAAAAATAAAAACTGATATAATTTTTAGAGTAATATTACAAATTATATATACATTTGTAGTATAAAGTGTTAATATGATGTAAGGAGTAAAAGGTCAAAAGTTATTCGTACATGCATAATATGATTTTTGAGCTTATGCCCCACATATTAATATAAATATATAATGTTGGTGACGAAAGCATATTTTGCCATCACAAAGATTGTTTAAAGGGGCATATATAATTTTAATGGTTTTGGATTATATATGGTTTAAAACAATCAGAGAGTCAGGAGGAGGTACATATATGGGTACAGTAGTAAGATTAGAGCACTACACAAAGAATTTCAAGAAAGTAACAGTTCTTGATGACATCAACCTTACACTTGAGAGTGGAAAGGTTATAGGACTTAAGGGAAAGAATGGTTCTGGTAAGACTATGCTTATGAGAGCAATCAGCGGACTTATTCTTCCTACATCGGGAAAGGTATTTATCAATGACAAGGAGCTTGGAAAGCAGATTTCATTTCCACCAAGTATCGGACTTCTTATAGAGAATCCGTCATTCATAGCCAACTATACAGGTTTTAAGAACCTTAAGATACTTGCTTCTATCCAGAACAAGATAAGTGATGAAGAGATAAGGGAGGCTATAAGAAAGGTTGGTCTTAAGCCTGATGACCCAAGAACATTTAAGAAGTATTCACTTGGTATGAAGCAGCGACTCGGAATAGCAGCAGCCATTATGGAGAAGCCGGATATAGTTATTCTTGATGAGCCTATTAATGCACTTGATGAAGCTGGTGCAGGACTTATTAAGGGTATTCTTGATGAGCTTAAGGCTAATGGTTCGCTTATAATAATAGCTTGTCATGATACAGAGGAGCTTAACTACTTATCTGACGAAGTATATGAGATATACGAAGGACAGCTTGTTGACAAGGAGGCAGCAGAGGCAGCCAAGAAAGCAATAGAAGAAGCCAACAAGAAAGCTGAGGCAAAAAAAGATGGTAGACTCATAATAATCCATCTGCTTTAAATCTATAGTCAGGTCGACCCTTCCATATAACGGATTAGAATGTTCTAAAAGTGAACGCATTACCTCAACATATGAACCTAATATTATCAGCGTAAGCTTTGACGTATCTTTGTACTTATCAACAAGCGACTGCAATATGCTGTCCATTCCTTTGATATTTTCCCTCAAATATGGATACTCGTCCAGAACTAGAATAATGTTTTCTTTAACAGACAACTCAAAAATATACTTAAGCACCGCTTCTATATCACTGTAGCCAATCTTTGGCAGCCCCATAATCTCTGACACGATTTCGCCTAAACCTGTGGCATTGCCTACCTCTGAAACCTGCTTGCATTCATAATAAAAGCTTTTAACATTATTTCTTTTTATAGCCTGCTTTACCAGTTCGCTCTTGCCTACACGTCTTCTTCCGTATATTAAAGAAAATGTTAATTCTTCTTTGTTAATAACCCTGTCAAGTTTTTTAAGCTGTTCTTCCCTTCCTATGAATTTCATACATTCTATCCCTCCAGATATTTAATTTCATATAAAGAGTATATCATTATATTCTAATAATGTAAACAAAATACTCGGTCACAACCGAGTCGGCTGTTACCGAGTATTCTTTCAATTCATATTTCTGCTTATCCCTATAATGTGTTCCACATTGTATGATTTCAATATTATTATTTTCTATTCTGAAAACAATATTACACCCTGAAGCATCCCCCACCAATAAACTCTCTCATTATTGAGTTAATTGGAACATTGTCTGCTGGACAAGGAAGAAAATATGCTAAGAACTTAAGTAATCTCTTAGCCTCCTGATATTCCGGGTCATCCTCTGTTATTGAGAAAAGCAATGGCTCTACTATTGGCTTTAATATGCATAATTCATATGCCATAGCTGAGTTAAACATAGCATCCGCTTCCTCCTGATAAGGGAAAATATTTTTCTCCTCACCCTTTCTTACAGACTCCCACATAGAAAGAGTCTTCTTGGCAGAAGCACCCCTTGTACGGTAATCTCTTGCCATACGTCTTATAAGACGTCCATCAGTTGTTGCTACTCTGTTGTGCTCATCAACATTAAGCTGTGTAAGCGCACTGATATATATTTTAAACTTACTTTCAACAGGAAGTGAATACGAAAGTTCATCATTCAGGCAGTGGATACCCTCTATTACAAGAATATCCTCATCACCTAACTGTAAATAATCGCCATTGTATTCCTTTCTTCCTGTCACAAAGTTAAACTCTGGAAGTTCAACTCTCTCACCTTTAAGAAGAGAAGTCATATGGTCATTGAAAAGCTTTATGTCTATTGCGTGGATATCCTCAAAGTTATAATTGCCATTCTCATCAACAGGTGTCTGCTCTCTCTCCACAAAATAATTGTCAACGCCTATGGCATGTGGCTTAAAACCGCTTGCACGAAGCTGTATTGATAATCTGTGTGAAAATGTTGTTTTGCCGGAAGATGATGGACCAGCTATCATTATGAACTTAATACCATCTCTTTTCTTAATCTTATTGACAATATCAACTATCTTCTGTTCCTGAAGTGCCTCCTGAACAAGAATAAGTGAATTAATATCACCGCTTATTATATGCTCATTAAGCGATGCAACAGTATCAA
>OGLW01000701.1_pt1 | contig 14310 bp, 9 predicted proteins | sample 1572961 | NCBI WGS metagenome assembly OGLW01 (sample SAMEA2581880, study PRJEB24529) | metagenome | biome: Human gut stool | place: China | collected 2011
TGATGGCATTTTCGGCTGTATCCAGTACCAGTTCGCAGTTTTCAGAGGTTACAGAACTACCGGTGACGTCCATTTCCAATGAGGTGATTTTCTCAAGATCGAGTTGGGTTAAGGTGTATCCGTCTCCTTTCACCACCGTGAATCCACCTTCGGGAAAATGGGATGGCCGCATCTTCCATTGAGCCACAAACGTCAGTTTGTCCTTGTCAAGGGTGATTTTCTCTACCGGTGTAGAGTTGTCTTTGTCGTCGCCGCCGCAGGCGGTTACCAACGTTGCTGCCACAAGGCAGAGGAAAAAGATTCTTAGTTGTTTCATGCGTCTTTCTGTTTTCTTTAAAAGGGAAAATTATGAAAGGCTGCCGCCTTTTTTGTTTGCCATGAGGGCGGATGCGCTGTCTGCAGCCGGACTGTCCGCCCTCATTCGTGACCTGCTTCTTTATGCAGCCGGGTCGGGGGCTTCACCTCCTCCGGGGATTTCAGGGTCGGGCGCTTCGCCGCCGCCACCGCCGCCACCCGCGTTTTCGTCACCCAGCAGAATCGGGAAACGGTAAGAGCGTGGCGTTTTCAATGCCTTGTTGCTTCCGCTATATTGTGTCGTGACGCTTAGCGCATAGAGCTTTCCGGCTTCTATGGCAGGTAGCATGATGGTGAGTTGTGACGGTGCGTTGTGAACGATGACGGACACTTTCAACGGGACGGCTCCCTCTTCGTCTTTGGTGAGATAGATGCCGACCGAAGGGTCGTCACCGAGGATTTTAATGTTGCTTCCGCTGATAACGGCAGGACCGCCGGAAGTGATGACCTGGCTGATACTCTTCGTCACGGAGTCGGTGATGGAGTTGATGACCGGCCCCGTCTGTGCCAGCCCGTTGCAGATTACTTTTACGGCTTTGAGCTGGTCGCGCAGCAGTTGTCCCGGTGTGTAGGACACACCGAGCGAGTGCTTCGTGGCGTCAAACTGGGCGTTCTCCCCGAGGAACGAACCGCGTACGGTGACGATGTACTGTCCCACACCGTCTACCACGCTCTTCCCTTCGGCGATGGCTTCCACCTTCTTCTGGTCGGCAAGGTCGAGGATGTTCTCGATGGTTTCCTGCCGGTACTCGGTACGCTCCTTGATGATGCGTGCTGCGATTTCTTTGTTGTGCAGACTGCCTGTGATGCGTGCGCGTCCGGTGTAGTCGCCTTTTTGTTCGGTCATGATGTTGTCGTAAAGGTCAACATTGAGCGTGATTTTTTCGTTTGTTGCCATGATAATGATTGTTTTAAGGAAAGTGAATATCTATTTATTAGTTACGTTCTGTGCTGCTTGTCATTTCGCACGTATCTTGATAGCATTACCGTCCAGATAAAGTTCGAAATAACTGTCATAATATGTCATGCCCCCAGTAGTATTAGTCATCAGATGGAACTTCATAAGATCACTGTCAGCCAAGGTGTAGCTGTCGGTTCCCTTAACAACGGTTTCGGCTCCTGGCCGGACAGTGGAACTACTCAACACGTAATCATATAGATCTAATTTAAAATCAGAATCCGCCGGAAGTTCGTTTTCAACCGTAACGGTGGGGATGGTCACTTGATTGCCATTAATCGCAGCTTGCAGACAGAGGCTCCGTTCACTCCCATACGTTCCCTCCTCCCTTGCTTTTATTTTTCCGCCTTTCAGTTGCAGTATTCCTGTAGGGGCAACAAGCACTTCCTGCCCCTTTATGCTTTTGGAGATTTCAGCATCGCCTTCCATAATGAGTGTGGCATTATCACCGACAGAGATACCAATTAGCTGGTCATTATCATTCCCATTGCCGGAATGTAATTCGAAACCGTTACCCAGCGTTAGTTTGCAAGACGCCCTAACAAATATGCAGGCGATATTAGTTGAATAGGTATCAGCATTTCCATAAATGTTGAGGTTGGTCAGCTTCAATGACGCGCCGTTTGTAAGCTCAAAAAGGCTTTTGTCGCTAGCGGTACGGGAAATAAAATAATTTCTGCTGATAGGATTATTTCCGCCGTCGATAGCAATGTGTTTGCCGTCTATTGAAAAGGCAAAATGCTCTGCATCCGCAGCAACCTCAATATCTTTACCGAGGATGATTTGTGTTGGTGCATCCGCAGTGCCGTCTGCCGTTTCAATAGCGGTTTTCAGTTCGGCTGCGGTAGTGACAAGCGTCTTGTTGCTGCTGACCGTCACAAGGCAGGTGGCGGACTTTTCGCGTGCGGTGGCGGTGATGGTGGCTGTTCCTTCAGCTACGGCGGTCACCAGTCCGTCTTTACTTACGGTGGCTACGGAAGTTTTGTCACTGCTCCATACTACGGATTCGGCAGTCACCCGGTCGGGGACAATGGTGGGAACCAGCGTTTCGGTCGCTCCCGATTTCAGGGTCAGAGTCTCATGATTGAGGGTGATGCTCTCTACGGGCACGGAGTTGTCGTCATTGTTGTCGTCGCCACAGGCGGTTGCCAACGTTGCTGCCATAAGGCAGAGGAAAAAGATTCTTAGTTGTTTCATACTTCTTTTGTATTTCTAAAAGGGTGAATAAATCGTGTTCTCTTTTCGGACAAAAGTAATATGCAACAACGAAAAGGTATAGCCAAAATCCTGCATTGTATAGCCAAAATCCTGCAAATCTTGCAGGATTGCCGGAAATTCCATTGTTCGGAGAAACTTCTACCTATGCATTGATGGAAACAACAGCATTTGATGATAAAAGAGTATCGCCTTCTCCTTTAAAGTACAGACTTTTGTTGGCGGAACTCAGTAGGAGTCATTTTTACCAATTCGCGGAAATTGCGGTTGAAGGTGCGCATTGCCTTGAAGCCCGACGCTCCGGCAATGTCTTCGATTGTGTGGTTCGCGTAGTCCGGAAGCAGGAGCAAGTCCATGGCATGACGGATGCGCAGGCGGAGAAGATAATTTTGCAAGGTCAGTCCTGTGGCACGCCCCACAGCGGCGGAGAGATTACGCTCGTTTGTGCCAAGAGCTTTAATCAGGTCGTCACGCTTGAAGTTGTAGTCGAGGTACGGTTGTTCTTTCTGCAGATAGGCTTCGAGCTCTTCAAACAAGTGGTTGCTATCGCCGGATTGCAGGTAACAGATGAGGTCGCCCATATCGGCTTCGAGCGGTGGTTGGGGCAGTTTCCCATCCTGTTCAACGATAAAACGGCGTAGCATCTCGTAAGTGTAATGATAGTTAGTGTACAGCCATGCAAAAGCAGGATAGAAAACCACGATAAGGAAACTGAAACTAAACTCGGGTATCGGTCCCGGACAGACAAGTAAAACCCATGCGCCAATGCCGATACTCAACGCATAAAGGAAAGCGCGCATCGTCCACCGGAGTTCCAGTTTTGAGATACACTCTCCGGTCAATTCTTTTAAATGCGTGATGTAGCGGTGTTTTTTACGGAAAAAGAGGCGGACGTAAACGAACAGTTGTACGGTATAGGTGACACCGAACAAGGTCCGCACTGCCAACGGGAGATTGTGAACGACACACGCACGCCATTCTGCTAAAGAATATACACAGACGTCCGCTTCAATGCAGCAACTCACCACATACAGCAGAATGAAAACGAGCGAAGGCGCCGCATGCTTCATCACATTGGCAAAAGTGACGTATCTGCTGTCGAACAGCAATATCAACATAAACGTGAACATCAACGCCTGCGAAGAAGCAAGCACCAACACCAATATTGAGAATAAGTCCAACGACCGGTATACGCCGAACCCGTCAACCAGCAACTCCGCCAAATGACCGGCAGCGATAATGAGAGAAGCAGCGATGAAGAAATGGCATGCACGCCTGTATTTGGGATTAATGGCGTGCGCCATCTGCTTGAAGCAGACAAGACCGAAAGATATAGACAGACATATTCCGATAATAATGCCGTTTGTTAGTGTGTGTAAAGCCGGTATATCCATTGCTTAGCATTTATTTTCCCGACAAAGTTAATGAATCTTGACGAGAAACCGACTAGTTACACCCTGTAAAATTCGACAAGTCTGCAAAATCGTATAGAAACAACCTAATAGCTAATCTTCACTCCGGCAAAGAAACTTCTCGGCAGAGAAGGCCCGTAAATATAGCCGGAATCCCGATTAGCTCCTCTATCAAAGTCCTTCTGATAAGACTCAAAGAGGTTCTGAACTCCGCCGTTTAGTTGCAAATCGACTGTTTTGCATAGCTTGAAGTCGTAAGCCAGTTTCACTCCCAAATCGAAGAAACGGGGTGTACGGATGGCTTCCGCCTTTCGTTCGGGCATTGCGCCCAGTTCGGCGTTCTCGGCGGTGATATCCATGCGTTGCACTAACATTCTCCCGGTATAAGTTCCTGACAGGGCAATGGATAAAGGTTTGATGGGAGTATAAGTAGCTGTGAAGTAACCATATGTATCGGGAGTACGGAAAATTTTCTTTTCTGCCGGTGCGTCGTCATGCCATTTATGAGGTTCATCGTATCGGCTGCGTTGCAAAGTGAGTCCCGCTTGTATTTGCAGGATGGAAAGATAAGCCACTTTGCCCTCCAGCGTTAGCCCCATCACTTTCGCGCCGGGACCGTTACTGCGTGGTTTTACCAATATCCCATCGCCACGGTCATAAGGTTCGCCCAACACGAAGACATCTGTCAGTCTTGTATAAAAGCCCTCGATCAAGAAATTCGTCTGGAATACTCCGAAACGGTGATACATATCTGCGGACGCACTGAAACTTTGGGATTTCTCTTCTTTCAAGTTCTTCGCACGCTCAATCATTGCCACTGTTCCGCCCACATTTTCAATATGCATATCTTCATCAAAAGCCTGCGGAGCACGGAATCCGGATGAATAGCTCAAACGCAGGTTTATATTCTGTGTCGGGTTGAAACGCAAGTTGGCACGGGGGCTAAAGATGACATTATCTACCATGTTATGCTTATCCAGACGACCACCGATCAGAATGCCCCAACGGTCGTTCTTCCACTCGTTCTGCAGAAAAGCACTGTAAATATTTACCGTCTGATCCGTGTGGCGGTCATATCCCCACATATTATCTTTCAGACGATCACGGTTATATTCAAGTCCTGCCGTGAGGTCAGAAGGCATAAAAAAACACTTATCAAACGTATGTACATACTGCGCGCCGCCCATAGCGGTTAAATCCGTTGTTTTTCCATAGGCTTTCAGAGGATCGTTACCCGGTCCGTAATAACTGTCCCGATCTGTATTGGCGGCTGACGCAAAGATACTTAGACGGTTCTTTTCATCTGGCGAGAAATAATCGAACTTCAAACTTCCACCATCAATCGAATGTTGCAACTGCTCTGCAATATGGGCTTCGTGAGGAGGACGGTCCAACATATCCCCTCCCCGACGGAATTCCTGCATGTGGTGATATTCGAAGGTTAGTTTGGAGTAAGTGCTTGTTTTCAGATAAGAGCGGAAGCCCACTGTCTGATTCTTCAATTTAGGTAGTTCGGTGAATCCGTCTCCGTCATAATCATATCCGGACCGGTGACGGTTCTGACCAAAGATATACAGTCCGGCACGATGATCGTCCGTCACTAATGAAGCATTCAGGGAGGTATTGTTATCGAATGAGGAGCCGCCCCCTAAAGCAGTAAGGGTGTGCGACAGCTGGCCGGAATTGCGCAAAGGCTCTTTGGTGATTATATTGATGGTTCCTGCAATGGCCGAAGAGCCGAACAAGGCGGAACCTCCCCCACGCATCACTTCTACGCGTTCAATCATGCTGGCGGGAATCTGTTCCAGGCCATACACTCCGGAAAGGGCACTGAATACGGGACGGGAATCTATCAAAATCTGCGTATACGGTCCGTCCAGTCCATTGATGCGGACTTGCTGGAAGCCACAATTCTGGCAGTTTGTCTCTACACGTACACCGGGCTGAAAGTTCAACCCTTGCGATAAAGTGGAAGAGTTAGTCGTTTCAAATAGTTTCAGATCGACGACATTTACCAAAGTAGGAGCCAAACGGCGCGTCGTTTCACTGCGGTTGGCGGAAACCACTACCCCATCCAAAGCAATCGCGTCCTCTTCTATTTCAAAATCCTCTTCCAGTGTCTTTCCTTTTTTCAGAGTCACGTTGCGGGTCACGGTCTTGTAGCCGACCGAGCTAACCTCCAGTATAAAGTTACCTTCCGGCAAATTCTTCAAAAAATAATGTCCGGTAGCGTCGGTCACGGTTCCTATCGTTGTTCCTTTCAGTGCAATGGTGATGTAAGGAAGGTGCTCTTTCGTTTTCTTATCCAGTACATGGCCTATGATGTTCGCATCGGATTTTTTCAGTTCAGGGTAGTCCGGATGTTCAGCCAATGCGTATGACAGGACACAATACAGGCCGGCCAGGACTAAAAGATATTTCTTCATTGTCGTTAGTCTTTTAATGTTTAAAATCAAAAATAATAATAAGGGAAAGGGAAGCAGCGATCATTAATCGTTGTTCCTAACTGATGAATACTGTTCCCGAAAAGATAGACTAAGCGACAGGAGGTGCTCTAAGAGATATGACGCCCGGACAAGAACGGTGATATGGCTCAACTTGCGGGCGGATAAACAGGATACATAATAGAGATAAAGCAGCGACCGCGAATGTAGGTATTAATCCGCTGTCTGTCACCAATACATGATTCAACAGGTGAATGAGTTGGAATTCAACCGTCGTATGGCTATGTTCACTGCCTTTTTTAAATGGATGCGAATGGACAATCGTTACCCCGTTTACTACATGGGAGTGAGTAAATAAAGTGATTCCTGCCATGTACGAGATAAACAGTACAGGCAAAAACCACTTCATTATATGTAGGTACAATTGTTTCATCCGGTAATCTTGCACATCTATTCTGTGCAGTAAAGTCAGGGTTTAGTTTGTTTTTTTGCAAAGATAAGGATTGTCTCCATGCAAAACAATCCCTATTTATAACGATTTTAAATCTTAACCGAATCTTAATAACTGATCTTCACCCCGGCAAAGAAGCTTCTCGGAAGTGACGGACCATAGATATAGCCGGAGTCACGGTCAGCTCCTTTATCGAAGTCGTCCTGATAGGCATTGAAAATATTCTGTATGCCGGCATTCAACTGGAGGTTCATCGACTTGTAAAGTTTGAAGTCATAAGCAGCTTTCAAACCGATATCGAAAAAGTCTTTGGTATTCACCGTTATCGGATTTTCAAGGAATCCCGGAACCGGCTCGTGGGGAACCAGCATCGAACCGGTATAGGTACCGGAAAGAGCGATAGATAACGGTTTTATCGGGGTGTAGGTTGCTGTAAAATAGCCGTAAGTATTTGGCGTACGCATCATTTTCTTCACCGCCGGAGCTTCTTTGTTCCAGATGTGCGGTTTGCTGTAATGGCTCTGTTGCAGAGTGACTCCCGCCTGAACTTGGATTTTATTCAGGTAAGCCATCTTTCCTTCCAGTGTCAATCCCAGAACTTGCGCTCCTGATGCATTGTGACGGGTACGTGTCAGAATTCCATCCACTACCTCTCCGTCGGTAAGGGCAAAAACATCCGACAACTTTGTATAGAATCCTTCTACCAGGAAGTTAACCTGAAACGCACCAAAACGATGATAAATATCTGCCGAAGCACTCAAGCTCTGTGATCTTTCTTCTTTCAGATTATCCGCCAGTTCAACCATCGCTACATTACCGCCTACATTTTCCACATGCAAATCTTCGTCGAAAGCCTGCGGAGCACGGAAGCCGGATGAGTAACTAAAACGAAGATTGATGTTTTCTGTCGGATTATAACGCAAGTTGGCACGCGGACTGAATATCACATGGTCAATCAGATTATGCTTATCCAAACGGCCGCCAATCAGGAATCCCCAATGATCATTTTTCCATTCGTTCTGAAGGAAAGCACTACCGATATTCACTTTCTGGTCTACCGTGCGGTTGTATCCCCACATGTTATCTTCCAGTTTGTCCTGATTGAACTCTATTCCGGCAGTCAGGTCGGAAGGCATGAAGATGCATTTGCCGAAGCTGTAGACATACTGTGAGCCTGCCATCCAGTTCAAGTCAGTGGTGTTTCCGTAAGCATCCAAAGGGTCTCTGTCACCTGGACCATAATAGCTGTCGCGATTGATATGCTGTGCAGATGCAAACACATTGAAACGATGGTTCTCGTTAGGGGAGAAATAATCGAACTTCAGTCCTCCGCCATTGATTGAGTGTTCGGTCTGCTCCGCCACATTCGCTTCATGAGGCGGGCGGTTCAATAAGTCTCCTCCCCTGCGGAATTCTTCCATGTGGTGATATTCAAAAGTAAGTTTCGAATAAGTCGTTGTTTTCAGGAACGAACGGAAACCAATTGTCTGACCGTGCAATTTGGGTATTTCGGAATATCCGTCGCCGTCATGGTCATACGCAGAACGGTGGCGGTTCTGACCGAAGATATACAGACCTGCACGCTGGTCGTCCGTCACGAGAGACGCATTCAATGCCGTACTGTTGTCGAAAACGTCGCCATCGCCAATTCCCGTAATCGTATGAGATAACATACCAGAGTTGCGCATCGGTTCTTTGGTGATGATATTGATTGTACCGGCAATGGCAGATGAGCCGAACAGTGCCGAGCCGCCTCCACGCATCACTTCCACACGTTCTATCATGCTGGCAGGAATCTGTTCGATACCATACACACCGGAAAGCGCACTAAAAATGGGACGGGAATCGAGCAGGATTTGCGTATAAGGGCCATCCAGTCCATTGATACGCACTTGCTGGAAACCGCAATTCTGACAATTGGACTCTACACGAACACCCGGCTGAAAGCTCAAGCCTTGCGCCAAAGTCGTAGAATTGGTATTCTCAAAGATTTTCAAATCTACTACATTCACCAGTGTCGGAGCCAGACGGCGGGTGGTTTCATTACGATTGGCAGATACGACTACGCCATCCAAAGCAACCGCATCTTCTTCTATCTCGAAATCTTCTTCCAATGTACGCCCTTTCTTCAGCGTCACATTCCGTCTGACGGTTTTATATCCCACCGAACTGACCTCCAGCACAAAATTACCTTCGGGAAGATTCTTCAAAAAATAATGCCCGGTAGCATCGGTCACAGTTCCGATGGTCGTACCTTTCAAGGCGACTGTAATATAGGGTAAATGCTCTTTTGTATTTTTATCAAGAATATGGCCAACGATATTGGCGTCTGACTTACGTAATTCAGGATGATTAGGATATTCATGAGCTTGTCCTTCAAGGGCAGGCAACAATGCGCAGCACAGGCAGACAAGCGAAAAGATGTATTTCTTCATTTTTCGTTTGTTATTCGTTTTCGATAAGTATTTACATGGATAGACAGATAATGCCCGTACCTCATGCAAGGTACGGTATCATCATTTAAAGAATAGAGAAACGAATAACCGGGGGTGCCCTAAGTCCCACTACCCCATGATACGGACAGTGATAGTGAGCATACGGCGAACGGCCGAGCAACAAATACAATAAGAAAGGAATAAAAAGGGAAAGAGCAAAAACAACAGCCGCACCGTCTGCCGTTAAGTGAGACAGACAATGAATCAGCTGTAGTTCGACTGTAGAATGTTCATGTGCCGCCCCTTTCTTAAACGGGTGTGAATGGACGATTGTCACGCCATTGACCACATGCACGTGGGCAAAGAATGTAAAGCTTACCAGATACGATACAAACAGTATCGGCAAGAAGTAGCGTGTAATATTCAATAACAATCGTTTCACCTCATTTTTTTCTTTGAGGCGGCAAAGATACGAACTATTTATTTAACAATCAATTATTATATGAAATTCTGTTAATATACAGCCGAGGCTATTACTTGAATAAACAGAATTAAGAATACCATGGCAATCGGATAAACAGTTGCGTAAGCTACGCTCGGAATATTGCTATCCACCATCGAGTCGGCAGCAGCGAGTCCCGGAGTACTTGTCATCCCTCCTGTAATAGTTCCCAGCAAATCGAGCAGACTGATTTTAAATACGAAATGTCCGACAATGGCTGCAACAAGCATTGGCACCAATGTGATGGCGGCTCCTACTCCGAACATCAATAATCCGCTTTCCTGGAAGGTAGCTACCAGATTCTTACCGGCAGAAGTTCCCACTTCGGCAAGGAAAAGAAGCAGACCTAACTGGCGCAACAACTGATTGGCAGGTCCGGACATAGACCAGATAATGGGTCCTGTCTTACCTATCGCACTCAACACAAGAGCTACCATCAAAACTCCCCCGGTCAGTCCCGGTGAGAATGACAGGCTATCAGAGAAAGAGATATTTATTTTGCCGAATAACACGCCCAATACAATACCCATTGCAATGGGGAAAAAGTCCGTATCAGATAGTTTCTTCGCATTATTTCCCAACAGGCGGGCTACTCCTTTAAGTCCCTCTTTCTCACCGACTACCATCAGTTTATCACCAAACTTCAAGGCTAGATCGGGAGACGGAGATAAATCAATACCGCTTCGACGAACACGAGTCACTGTACAACCAAAGTTTTTCTGTAAGTTCAAATCACCCAGTTGTTTGTTTATCATGTCTTTTTTAGTCAACAACAAAGACTCTATTTCCTGTGTTTTATCCAAAGGCAGTTCACCTTCTTCTCTATTGCCTACCAACACAGCCAGTTGATCCAGTGACTCTTCGCTGCCTACGGCTTGTATGTAGTCTCCTTCATGCAACACCGTATGGGCGGTAGGAATGGATATTTCATCATTGTGTTTCAGACGTGAAATGACAGCACCTGTCATACCACGCGCATTAATTTGCACCAAGCTGCGATCGAACACATTCGCATTAGTGACGCGATAAATACAAGTAGTCAATTCCGGGAATTGTCCGCGACGTTCTATCTCCAGGCGACGGGCTTCTTTATCTAAATCCACCCGCATGATTTTAGGCAACAGCTTGACAAACAGAATCACGCCGATCACTCCAAACGGATATGCGATACCGTAAGCAATGGATGCCAGAGGAGAATTGGTACTGTCGATGGCAACAGCCAAACCCGGCGTACTAGTCAGCGCTCCGGCAATCAGACCGACAACACTCGGTGTATCGATATCAAATGCATATTTCAGTCCGACTGCAGTAAGACAGGCGGAACAAATAATAAGCATAGTGATGAGAATAAGCGTCTTTCCTTTGCTACGGAAAGAATCGAAGAATCCGGGCCCTGCCTGAATACCGATGGTAAAAATGAAGAGCACCAAGCCGAAGTTTCCTAATTCTTTAGGAATGATAACACCAAAATGCCCGAAAAGAAGGGCAATGAAAATAACTGCCGACACATCGAGAGATAACCCCTTAATTTTAATTCTTCCCAGCATAAATCCCAATGCGACAATCAGGAAAAGGGAAAAATAAGAGGAATGCAATAAGTCAGTAAACATAAAAAATAAAGGTTAGTTAGTTTAAGGGCGCGAAGGTACGGATTTTATTTAATCCTCACAACATTCCTTGCAGCAAGTAGTTTTTTCGTCTTCAAACTCCAAAGTGGCATGATGAATACCTGCCTCTTCAAGTGCTTCCTTTATATGCTGTTTCACTTCTTCCAACTGTGTGATATTGTCAATAACAATATGGGCAGTCAAAGCGGTTTCCGTTGTGCTTAACGCCCAGATATGCAGGTGATGGCAATTCTCCACGCCGGGTTGTTCCATGATAAGTTGCTGTATCTTTTGAGCGTCTATCCCCACCGGTACTCCATCCAACGACAACCGAAGGCTATCGTGAAGCAATCCCCAAGTAGAGACAATAATGACAACAGCAATGCCAAGCCCGATAATCGGGTCAATAATGCTCCATCCTGTATAGGTGATAATAATACCGGAAGCAACTACGCCCACAGAAACCAATGCATCTGCTGCCATATGCAGGTAAGCTCCTTTCACATTCAGATCCTTATCTTTATCTTTCATAAAGAGCCAGGCAGTCAGCGCGTTGATGACCACTCCCACCCCGGCTGTCCATGCGATGGCAGAACCATCTACGGAAACCGGATGGAACAATTTATCTATACTCTCGGCAATGATAATGCCCACGGCAACCAATAATATAACTGCATTTAATAAAGAGACAAGAATCGTACTCTTCTTATATCCATACGTGTAACGGCTATTGGGATGAACTTTCTGCAACCGGAAAGCCAACATAGCAAGCACCAGGCTGGCTACATCACCCCAATTATGCCCGGCATCGGAAAGCAATCCCAGAGAATTATAATAAAACCCTACTCCGAATTCTACGATAACAAAAGCAATATTCAAAGTGATGCCTATAATGAAGGCCTTATTGAGCGATATCAACTGATGATTATGTTCGTGGTGATGATGAGGTTCCATATTATATATTGTTATTATATCTATTATCTAAAAAACATCTCATCGGGAGATTAGTTCATCCCCATTCCACTTTCGGCAATAGTAACGGCTCCCCTCCAGAAAAAACAAGCCACCGAAATGAATGAATCATCCCGATGGCTTATCCCCTTTAAACACCTTTAAACAAAATGAAAATATGCCTCATATACTAACTAAACTAACTAACCCTCGAGGCATATTTTAAAGAGGCTGTCGCATCAACCTCTTTTTATTATAGACAGCTTTCGCTCTCTAATCTTATTTACGAGCTTCGGCAATATAACCGAGAGCTTCTTCACATTTTGCAGTTACATAAGCCCAGTCTTCTGCTGCCACTTTATCTTTCGGGAACAACTTAGAGCCCATACCTACGCAGAATACACCAGCTTTAATCCATGCAGTCAGGTTTTCTTTAGTAGGTTCTACCCCACCTGTTACCATCAGCTTAGACCATGGCATCGGAGCCATCAAGCCTTTCACAAAGTTAGTTCCGTAAACATCACCCGGGAATACTTTACAAAGATCGCAACCTACTTCCTGCGCAAAACCTACTTCTGATACAGAACCGCATCCCGGAGTATAAGCTACCGAACGACGGTTACATACCTTAGCAATTTCAGGATTAAACAACGGACCTACTACGAAGTTAGCACCCAGCTGCAAGTACATAGCAGCAGTAGCCGGATCAACGATAGAACCGATACCGATTGCCATTTCAGGACATTCTTTTGCTGCGAACTTAACGATTTCAGCAAATACTTCCTGTGCGAAGTCACCACGGTTTGTAAATTCAAAAGCACGAACACCACCGTCATAACAAGCCTTTACTACTTTCTTTGCAACTTCTGCATCTTTGTGATAGAATACAGGAACCATTCCTGTAGAGCCGATCTTATTCAATACGGCTATTTTATCGAATTTTGCCATCTTAATTTCTTATTTTAAATGAATTGATTTTTCAAACTCTCAACTCTCCATTCTCAACTTATTTACCTCTGTACGCGACCGCTTGCGTCACCACCAGCCAATGCTTCTACTTCTTCTATAGAAACAAGGTTGAAGTCACCATTGATAGTATGTTTCAATGCAGATGCAGCAACAGCGAATTCAAGAGCAGCACCCTGATTAGGTTTAGTCATCAAACCATGGATGATACCGCCGGAGAAAGAGTCACCACCACCTACACGGTCGATAATCGGATCGATATCATAACGTTTTGAAGTATAGAATTCTTCTCCGTTGTAGATCATAGCTTTCCAACCGTTGTGAGTAGCAGAGAAAGATTCACGCAAAGTAGAAACTACATATTTGAATCCGAATTCTTTCATCATTTGCTGGAAGATACCCTTGTAGCCTTCAGCATCTGTGTGGCCAGCCTCAACGTCAGCATCCGGTTTGAAGCCCAAGCAAAGTTCTGCATCTTCTTCGTTACCGATACATACGTCTACAAACTGCATCAACGGTTTCATGATAGACTGTGCTTTTTCTTTCGTCCATAGTTTCTTACGGAAGTTCAAGTCAACAGAAACAGTTACGCCGTGACGTTTTGCAGCTTCACAAGCCAGACGAGTCAACTCGGCAGCCTTGTCAGAAATAGCCGGAGTGATACCAGACCAGTGGAACCAGTCAGCACCTTCCATGATAGCATCAAAGTCGAAATCAGCAGCGTCAGCTTCAGCAATAGCAGAGTGAGCACGGTCATAAATAACTTTGCTAGGACGCATAGAAGCACCTGTTTCCAAGTAGTAGATACCTACACGGTCGCCACCACGAGCAATAAAGTCTGTCTTAACACCATATTTACGCAATGCGTTAACAGCAGACTGTCCAATTTCATGTTTCGGCAATTTAGTTACGAAATAGGCCTCATGTCCGTAGTTGGCACAGCTTACTGCAACGTTAGCTTCTCCACCACCATATACTACATCAAAAGAATCAGATTGAACAAAACGAGTATTAC
>OGLW01000759.1_pt1 | contig 13113 bp, 8 predicted proteins | sample 1572961 | NCBI WGS metagenome assembly OGLW01 (sample SAMEA2581880, study PRJEB24529) | metagenome | biome: Human gut stool | place: China | collected 2011
GCCAAGTACTTCATGCCGGATGTGGACTTCATCATCGACATCGGCGGCCAGGATATGAAGTGCTTCAAGATCGAAGATGGTGCCATCAGCAACATCTTCCTGAACGAAGCCTGCTCTTCCGGCTGCGGCAGCTTTTTGCAGACCTTCGCGCAGGCACTGGGCTACGACGTCAAGGAGTTCGCGGCTCTCGGCCTCTTCGCCGACCGCCCCGTGGACCTGGGCAGCCGCTGCACCGTCTTTATGAACAGCTCGGTCAAGCAGGCCCAGAAGGACGGCGCGTCCATCGAGAATATCTCGGCGGGCCTGTCCATCAGCGTCGTCAAGAACGCGCTGTACAAGGTCATCCGTGCGTCCAGCCCCGAAGAGCTGGGCCGGAAGATCGTCGTGCAGGGCGGTACCTTCTACAATGAGGCCGTCCTCCGCGCCTTTGAGAAGGAGATGGGCGTCGAGGTCATCCGCCCCGACATCGCCGGTCTGATGGGCGCTTACGGTGCGGCCCTCTTCGGCCTGCGCCAGTGCCGCAAGAACGGCCAGACCACCTCTGCCATGATGAGCGAGGAAGAGCTGGAGAGCTTCGACCAGAAAGTCGTCAGCGTCAAGTGCGGCGGCTGCGGCAACCACTGCCAGCTCACCGTCAACACCTTCGCCGATGGCCGCAAGTTCATCTCCGGAAACCGCTGCGACAAGCCCGTCACTGGCAAGAGCGAGGACAACAGCCTCAACCTCTACGCCTACAAGCAGCAGCTTCTGGCCAGCTATAAGCCCGTGGCCGGTAAGCGCGGCTCCATCGGCATCCCGCTCTGCCTGAATATGTACGAGCTGCTGCCCTTCTGGCACGCCTTCTGGACCAAGCTGGGCTTTGCCGTCCACACCAGCCCGGTGTCCAGCCGCGGTCTCTATCTGGCCGGTCAGGCTACCATCCCCAGCGACACCGCCTGCTTCCCGGCCAAGCTCAGCCATGGCCACATCAAGGCCCTGACCCAGATGCATCTGGACGCCATCTTCTACCCCTGCCTGACCTACAACATCGACGAGGGTCTGGGCGACAACCACTACAACTGCCCCGTCGTGGCCTACTACCCCGAAGTCCTCGCCGGCAACTGCCCCGAGCTGGAAGGCCAGAAGTTCATCTACGACTACGTCGGCATCCATCGCCCGAAGGATTTCGTCCACAAGATGGCGAAGGACGTGCTGCCCAAGTATTTCGGCGGCATCTCCGAGAAGGAAGTGCAGGAGGCTGCCAACGCTGCCTACGCTGAGTATGAAGCCCACATGGCACAGATCCGGGTCAAGGGCAGCGAGATCATAGATGAGGCCCGTCGTCAGGGCAGGCGCATCATCGTGCTGGCCGGACGCCCCTACCATGTGGACCCGGAGATCAACCACGGCATCGACCACCTCATCACCCGCCACGGCGCGGCGGTGGTCACCGAGGACAGCATCTCCAACCGCGTGGAGAAGTTCCCCACCAGCGTGCTGAACCAGTGGACTTACCACAGCCGCCTGTATGCCGCCGCCAAGTACTGCACCACCCAGAAGGATATGGATCTGGTGCAGCTGGTGTCCTTCGGCTGCGGCGTGGATGCCATCACCACCGACGAGACCCGCGAGATCCTGCAGGAGGGCGGCAAGCTCTACACCCAGCTGAAAATTGACGAGATCACAAACCTGGGTGCTGTCAATATCCGCCTGCGCAGCCTGTTCGCCGCACTGGATGAGCGAGACGAAGATAAGAAGTAACATAGGAGGAACCTATGGAATACAATTACCCCAAATTCACCCCGGAGATGAAGAAGACCCACACCATCCTCATCCCCAACATGGCCATCACCCAGTTCCGCCTGCTGGAATACGCCCTGCGCTACGACGGCTACAAGTGCGAGATCCTTGGCAACTGCGGCAGCGCTGTGGCGCAGCTGGGCCTGAAATATGTCCACAACGACACCTGCTATCCGGCACTGCTGGTCATTGGCCAGTTCCTCGACGCGCTGAACAGCGGCAAGTACGACCTCGAGCACACGGCCCTGCTCATCACCCAGACGGGCGGCGGCTGCCGTGCCTCCAACTACATCCACCTGCTCCGCAAGGCGCTGGTCAAGGCAGGCTATCCGAACATCCCGGTGGCCAGCCTGAACTTCTCGGGCCTCGAGAAGGACAGCGGCTTCCAGATGACTCTGCCTCTGGCCCGCCGGGCCATCGCCAGCGTGTTCTACGGCGATATGCTCTGCGCCCTGCGCAATCAGGTCGCTCCGTATGAGAACGAGAAGGGCGCTGCCGATAAGATGGTAGACCTCTGGGTCCAGCGTCTGGGCCGTGTGCTGCTGGCGGGCAAGGGCTTCACCTCCCGTGAGATGAAGCACACCTTCCCCCTCATCGCAAAGGACTTTGCTGCCATCCCCGTTACCCGGGTGCCCAAGGTCAAGGTGGGCGTGGTTGGCGAAATTTACGTCAAGTACAGCCCGCTGGGCAACAACGACCTGCAGAAGTTCCTCGAGAGCCAGGACTGCGAGGTCAACTTCCCGGGTCTGATGGGCTTCGTGCAGTACTGCATCTTCAACATGGGCGAGGACCATGTCCTCTACGGCGGCAAGCTGGCCATGAAGATGGGTACCGACCAGCTGCTCAACTGGCTGGACAGCGTGGAGCGCTCCATGCTCAAGGCCGAGGCCGACGCCGGGTTCTACGCCCCCGGCCCCTTCAAGGAGCTGGTGGAAAAGCCCGAGGGCATCATCTCGCTGGGTGCCAAGATGGGCGAGGGCTGGCTGCTGACGGCTGAGATGATCGAGCTGGTACAGGGCGGTTACGGCAACATCGTCTGCGCACAGCCTTTTGGCTGCCTGCCGAACCACATCGTGGGCAAGGGCATGGTAAACAAGATCCGCGCGATGTACCCCAGCGCCAACATCACCCCCATCGACTACGACCCCAGCGCCACCAGGGTCAATCAGGAGAACCGCATCAAACTGATGCTGGCCGTAGCAAAGGAGCGTCTGAACGCTCCTGCCGAGGCGAAGCCCCTGACCGCCGAGGAGATCGCGGGCGGTGCGCCCAGCCTCTCCCACGTCTGAGAAACTACAGAAGAAACAAAGAAGCCGCACGGTACAGCTTTTCGCTGTACTGTGCGGCTTTTCTTATGCGCCGGAGCGCTTATTTCTTGTGATACTTGCGGTCTTCCTGCTCATAGGCGGGCTCGCAGGTGAGGTACATCCCCAGACGCTTGATGGTGTCCGTATCCACGCTGGACAGGATGACCGTGGAGTGCATGTCGCAGCCCTTGAGCTTGGAGAGCTGCTGCAGAGCGACAGCAGCCGTCTCATTCTCGGCGGCAGAGCTGGACAGCGCGATCAGGATCTCATCGGTGTGCAGGCGGGGATTCCGGCTGCCGAGGTAGTTGGTCTTGAGGGTCTGGATGGGCTCGATGGCGCGGGCGGAGACCAGGTCGATCTCATGGTCGATGCCGGCCAGCTTCTTGAGGGCATTGAGCAGGGCAGAAGAGGCTGCGCCCAGCAGGGGACCGTTCTTGCCGGTGACGACGGTGCCGTCCGGCAGCTCGATGGCGGCAGCGGGTGCGCCGCCGGTGCGCTCGGACACGGCGTGAGCCTGCTTTTCCACGGCACGGTCGCCGACAGCCAGACCGGCCTGATTCAGCAGCAGCTCAAGTTTGAACAGCTCGTTTTCGACATTCTTGCCGGTCTTCTGGTCACAGAGGGCCTTGAAATAGCGGCGGATGATCTCGTTGCGGGAGGCCTCACGGCAGACTTCGTCGTCCACGATGCAGTTGCCGGCCATGTTCACACCCATGTCCGTGGGGGACTTGTAGGGGCTCTTGCCCGCAATGAGCTCGAACATCGCGTTGACCACCGGGAAGATCTCGATGTCGCGGTTGTAGTTGACGGTGGTGACGCCGTAGGCCTCCAGATGGAAGGGGTCGATCATGTTCACGTCGTTCAGGTCGGCGGTAGCGGCCTCGTAGGCGAGGTTGACCGGGTGCTTGAGGGGCAGGTTCCAGATGGGGAAGGTCTCAAACTTGGCGTAACCGGCCTTGACGCCCCGCTTGTGCTCGTGGTAGAGCTGGGACAGGCAGGTGGCCATCTTGCCGCTGCCGGGGCCGGGGGCCGTGATAACGACGAGGGGACGCTGGGTCTCGATGTAGTCGTTCTTGCCGTAGCCCTCGTCGCTGACGATGCGGGCCACGTCGTTGGGGTAGCCGGGGATCTTATAGTGGCGGAAGGTGCGCACGCCCACACTGTTCAGCTTGTGCTCAAAGGCTTCGACCTCGGGGGCGGCGGTGTACATGGTCACGCAGACGCTGCCCACGAACAGGCCCATGCCCTGGAAGGCGTCGATGAGGCGGAGAACGTCGAGGTCGTAGGTGATGCCGTAGTCGCCGCGCACCTTGCTGCTGATGATGTCCTGCGCGCTGATGACGATGACGATCTCGGCCTGCTCCTTGAGCTGCAGCAGCATCTGCAGCTTGGAGTCCGGCTCAAAGCCCGGCAGCACGCGGGAGGCGTGGTAGTCGTCGAACAGCTTGCCGCCAAACTCGAGGTAGAGCTTGTTGTCGAACTGTGCGATGCGCTCCCGGATGTGCTGGGACTGCATCTGAAGATATTTCGCGTTGTCAAAGCCTTTTTTCATGGAATGCTCCTCTTCCTGATCTTACAACTTCATCTCCGGCATGTCGGTGGTGCGGCGGGCCGAAGTATCACACAAACACTCTATAGTATAGCATACGACGGGCCTCGGCGCAATTATTTTTTGAAGGCTTCCTCGTGCTCCAGGTGCTCAAATTCTTCCAGCTCCTCGATGTCCTCTTTCAGGAACATCAGGCAGAAGCTGATGAAGAGCAGCAGGCAGGAAAGCCAGATGGCCCGGCTGCCCATGGGGGCCAGTGCAAGGCTGCCGAGGCCGGCGCCCAGCGCGAACAGGAAGATGATAGCGAAGTAGTGCATCGCCTTGCCGAAGGCTTTGGTGCTGCCGCCCACCAGCCATGCGCAGAGGGAATCCATGCCGCTGCGCAGATTGCCGATGCACATGGTGCTGGCGAAGGCATAGCCGTTCACCTTGCGGAAGGATTGTACCTGCATGGCGCAGGAGAAGGAGACGAGGGAGTTGGCCAGCAGATTCAGCTCCTGCGGCAAAAAGCCCACGACAAAGAGCAGCAGGATCTCGAACAGCACCACCAGCTGACGCCAGTGGAGCCACTGCATCCGCTTGAGCTTGAGGCGGATGAACTCGGCCACAAAAATGCCCAGTGCAAAGGCGCAAAGGGGCATCAGGTAGCGCAGGGCCTCGCCCCACTCGCCCGCAAACAGCTTGACGGCCATCAGCACGATGTTGCCGGTCTGGGCGTTGGCGAAGACCTTGCCGCGGTATAAATAGGTATAAACATCCTGTAAGCCGCCCGAGACGGAGAGAAACAGAGCGGTGACAAAAGCTTCGGACATCTGTCCGTGAGGTTTGAGAGATGGCATAAAAGCTCCTCCTTCTATCCAGAAAATAATTCCATGCCATACTATAACGCAAAACCGGCGTTTTGTCAAAAACTGCGCCATATTTTTTATAGATAATGACGATTCCGGGCGGGTATCGCAGGATGCGCTTTGTTTTGCAATGCGGCGCAGACTGTGGTAGAATACATAAAACAGCTTTTTTCAGGAGAAGGAGGGGCTTTCTGTATGCCCAATATCATCGAGATCACGGATTTCCACGCGCCGGAGCTGGACCCTTATGCCCGGCTGACCCAGAACCAGCTGCGCAATCGCCTCGAGCCGGAGAAAGGCATCTTCATCGCCGAGAGCCCCAAGGTCATCGACCGGGCGCTGGACGCAGGCTACAAGCCCGTGTCCCTGCTGATGGAGCGCAAGCAGATCACCGGCCCGGCAGCGGGCATCCTGAGCCGCTGCGGCGACGCGCCGGTGTACACGGCAGATCGGGAGCTGCTGGCAGAGCTCACCGGCTTTGAGCTGACCCGGGGCGTCCTCTGCGCCTTCCGCCGCCCGGCACCCTGCCCGGTGGAAGAGCTCTGCAAAAACGCCCGCCGGGTGGCCGTGCTGGAGGGCATCGTGGACTCCACCAATGTGGGGGCCATCTTCCGCTCGGCGGCGGCACTGAACATGGACGCTGTCCTCATCAACCCTTCCTGCTGCGACCCGCTCTGCCGCCGCGCCGTCCGCGTCAGCATGGGTACGGTGTTCCAGGTGCCTTGGGGGCAGCTGGGCGAGACCCCGGCAGACTGGCCGGAGAAGGGGATGGACATCCTCCACTCCCTCGGCTTCAAGACCGCCGCGATGGCCCTCAGCGACCGCTCGGTGAGCATCGACGACGAGCAGCTTGCAAAAGAGCCGAAGCTTGCCATCGTGCTTGGCACCGAGGGCGACGGCCTCGCCGTCGGCACCATCGCTTCCTGCGACTACACGGTCAAGATCCCCATGTCCCACGGCGTGGATTCGCTGAATGTCGCTGCCGCCAGCGCCGTAGCCTTCTGGCAGCTGGGCCGACAGTAAAAACAAAACAGCAAGACCGGGCCGCTGCACAGCTTTTTGTGCAGCGGCCCGGTCTTATGCGTTATATCCCGTTACAGGCTGTCCAGAGCGCTGCGGGCCCGGCGGATGACCCCGGCATCGGTCTGCCAGAGCGCAAACTCCGAAAAGCCCGGCAGGCCCATGGGCACCCCCTCCCGGCGGAAGGTCATCCGGCTGTCCAGCACCCGCTTGCCTGAGAGATGGAAGGCCCGGGCCCCGGTGGCGGCGGCAAGGGCGGGCAGGTTCTCGGGGGTCACACCGGCCCCCACAAGGATCTCCAGCTCCGGCCCGGCGGCCTCTACCAGCCGCTTCAGCAGAGCTGCTCCCTCCGGGGCGCTGGGAGCCTGGCCGCTGGTAAGGATGGTGGAAAGGCCCAGAGCCCGGGCAGCCTCCAGTGCGGCAAAGGGGTCCCGGCAGACGTCAAAGGCCCGGTGGAGGGTGCAGGCCACCGGGCGGCCTGCTCTTTGGGCCGCCGCCCGGGCGGCGGCATAGATGGGCTGCAGGGCCTCCACATCCACATCCCCCTCCGGGGTCAGCACCCCGGTAACGATGCCGTCGGCCCCGGCCTCCACCAGCCGGGCAGCAGACTGGGCCATCTGGGCCAGCTCCCAGCGGTCGTAGCAGAAATCCCCAAAGCGGGGCCGCAGCAGAGCGCGCACCGGCAGGCCGGTCTCGGCTTTTACCTGCTGCAGCAGGGTCAGGCTGGGGGTGGTGCCGCCAATGACCAGATCGGCGCAGAGCTCCAGCCGGTGGGCGCCGCCCTGCATGGCCGCAAGGGCGCTGGCGGTGCTGTCCACGCAAACTTCCAGAGTGTAGGGCATGGTGGTATCCTCCATGGATCATCAATAAGACCCGTCGGCAGGAGCCGGCGGGTCGGAAGAGCAAATTATTTTACGCTTTCCAGGAAACGGACAAAACCGGCACGGCCAGCCTCGTCCAGCTTGTAGACACCGGCATCCACCAGCACCTGCTCAAACACATGGCCCACCTCGTCCTGCAGGATCAGATGGACGTTATCGGCGTTCAGCTCGGGGTGGCGGTCCAGGATGTCCTGAGCCCACTCCGCGTGCTTCTGCAGGGCCTCGGGGTACCCGGCGGTGGGAGCCCGGGCCACCAGCAGGTCGGCCAGGTCAAAGAGCTCCTGCTTCAGGCGGCTGGGCAGAACGGCCAGGCCCATGACCTCGATGAGGCCGATGTTCTCCTTTTTGATGTGGTGGAGCTTTGCGTGGGGGTGATAGACGCCCAGCGGATGCTCCGGCGTGGTGATGTTGTTGCGCAGCACCAGATCCAGCTGGTACTTGCCGTCCCGCATCCGGGCGATGGGGGTGATGGTGTTGTGGGGTTCGCCGTCGGTCTCGGCGTAGACAAAGCAGCTCTCGTCGGTGTAGCCCCGCCATGCGGTCAAAATCTGATCGGCCAGCTCCACAAGGCGTTCGTCGTCGGCACAGGTGAGGCGGATGCAGCTCATGGGCCAGTGGACGATGCCGGCGTCCACATCCTCAAAGCCGGGGAAGACCCACTTCTTCTCGATGGGCGCTTTGGCCATGGCGAACTCGTAGTGGCCGCCCTGGAAGTGGTCGTGGCTCAGGATGCTGCCGCCCACGATGGGCAGGTCGGCGTTGCTGCCCACGAAGTAGTGGGGGAAGAGGGCCACGAAGTCCAGCAGTTTGCGGAAGGTGGCACGCTCGATCTTCATGGGGGTGTGCTGGCTGTTAAAGACGATGCAGTGCTCATTGTAGTAGACATAGGGGCTGTACTGGAAATTCCACGCACTGTCGTTGATGGTCAGCGGGATGATGCGGTGATTTTCCCGGGCGGGATGGTTCAGCCGACCGGCATAGCCCTCGTTCTCCACGCAGAGCTGGCACTTGGGGTAGGCGCTCTGAGGAGCCAGCTTTGCGGCTGCGATGGCTTTGGGGTCTTTTTCGGGCTTCGACAGGTTGATGGTGATGTCGAGGTCGCCGTAGGGGGTCTTGGTCACCCACTTGACGTCCCGCTTGATGCGGTAGCGGCGGATGTAATCGGTGTCCTGGCTGAACTTGTAGAACCAGTCGGTGGCGGCCTGGGGGCCGTCGGTCTCGTACCGCTCTTCGAAGTTGGCGCGGACGATGCTGGGGCGGGGCGTCAGCACACCCATGAGCCGGGTGTCGAAGAGGTCGCGGGCCGTGGGGCTGTCGTCGCAGACGCCCCGGGCGACGGCATCGTCCACCAGCGTTTTCAGAATGCTCTCGAGGTCGGCGTAGCAGACGTCGCCCTCCGGCTCCGTGAAGCTGTCGAGCTGCATGGTCATGAGCAGCTGGTTGCGGATGTAGATCTCGTCGTCAGGCAGGATGAGGCCGGTGTCCAGACCGTAGTTGACGAGCTGCTGGATGGCAGTGGAGATCACAGGACAGCACCTCCCTCCGGACGGATGGACAGGACGTGGCAGCGGCCCTCGCCGAGGATGGCTTCCATACCGGCCTTGAACTCGTCCAGCATCTCCACAGGCACGAAAGCCTGCACCGTGCCGGCGAAACCGCCGCCGTGGACGCGGACAGCGCCCTTATTGCCCAGCAGATGTTTGGCGGCTGCGATGGTCACGCCCACTTCCTGATGCTCCTTGTAGCCTGCGGGGATGACGTTCTGCAGATACTCCCAGCTGCTGCGGCCGGACTCGTTCACGAGGCAGAGGAAGGTGTCGAAGTCGCCATCGTGGAGTGCGGCCACCTGCTTTGCCACACGGTCATTGTCGGCGTAGACGTGGAAGGCGCGGAGAACGGCGCGGTCGCCGCACTGCCTGCGGCACTCGGGCAGCTTTGCAAGGAAGGTCTCGAACGGCACATCCCGCAGCACCTCACCGCCGCAGACAGCGGCCACGGCGCGGCACTCAGCCGGGATGGCGGCGTACTCGTCGGTCAGATCGGCGTGGTCTGCGCCGGAGTCGAGGATGCAGAGGGCCAGACCAGCCTTGGAGAAGTCCACAGCCACAGGCTCTACCACGGGCTTTGCGGGGCTGGCGAAGTCGATGGTGATGATGTTGCCCACGCTGGAAGCCATCTGGTCCATCAGACCGCAGGGCTTGCCGAAGTAGACGTTCTCAGCCCACTGGCCGATCTGCGCGATGGCGATGGGGGAGACCTTCTCGGTCATGAAGCAGTCGTTCAGGATGACGCCGATGAGCACCTCAAAGGCGGCAGAAGAGGAAACGCCGCTGCCCTTCGGCACGTTGGAAGAGATGTAAATATCCAGACCGGCCAGCTTTGCGCCCCGCTGGGTGAAGGCGGCGCACTCGCCGCGCAGCAGGGCGGCGGTGGTGTTCTCCTCTTCCTTGCGGGCCTCGAGGTCATTCAGATCAATGACGCACAGGTCATAGCCCTCGCTCTGGACGCGGAGCTGGTTCTTGTCGTTGGGGGCTGCGGCGGCGATCATGTCGATGTTCACGCTGCCGGCCAGCACCCGGCCATGCTGGTGGTCGGTGTGGTTGCCGCCGATCTCGGTGCGGCCCGGCGCGCTGTAAAGGCCGGCCTCAGCGTGGGAGCCGAAGGTCTTTTCCAGCCCGTCCAGCACGGCGGCGTAACGGGCGGCTTCAGAGGCCGTCTCGGCGGGAGCACAGCAATACAGGGAGGCGAGGCGTGCGGCGTGGACGCCGTCGGACAGCTCCTGCTTCCATACGGGAATGGACTTCATCATGGAATCTTCCTCCTGACAGACAGATACTTTTGATTTTGTTGGGTGGTGCTGGAAAACCTCTCCGTCACGCCTGCGGCGTGCCACCTCCCCTAACGAGGGGAGGCTTTGGCATTTCGTAAAGCTTTATCTCTTCGCCAGAGGCTCCCCTCGGTAGGGGAGCTGTCGAGCGTGAGCGAGACTGAGAGGTTAATACATTCAACAGAACCCGCTTCTAATCCTATAGTAAAGGATTTGCCCGGAAAAAACCATGTGTTATTGTTGCATCTCAATGAAAAGTTGCAAAAAATCTCCGCCGGACAGCTCCGGCAGGGATGCAAAGCAGAAAACTTGAATCAGGTGCAGCTGAGACAAAAGTTTTTTCAAAACCGAAAAAGCATTGTATAACTGCGCCAAAACTTCCCGCTGCCGCGTCCCGGCGGAGGAGAGGGCCGCAACATGGAGAAACCTTACTGCGGCGGGCAGTGCAAAAGAAAAGGCCGCGCTCCACTTTTCCAGCGGAGCGCGGCCTTCTTGTTAAGGGAAGAAAATTATGATGTCAGGCGGAAGGCGAGGGAGCAGCGCCCTCCGGCCCGGGAACACAGGGAAAAATCACTGCATCAGGCTGCAGACGGCCTCGGCGTAAGCGGCGGGGTCATCCACGGGCAGGCCCTCGATGAGCTGTGCCTGTGCGTAGAGCAGAGCGCTGTACTTCTTGAGCTTCTCGGTATCGCCAGCCTCCTGTGCGGCTTTCAGCACAGCGAAGACGGGGTGGTTGACGTTCAGCTCCAGCACCTTGTCGCTCTTGACGCCCTCACTGCCGGGCTGCTTGGAGAGCACTTTCTCCATCTCGATGGACAGCGGGCCGTCGGCAGACAGGCAGACGGGGTGGTCCTTCAGGCGGGTGGAGACTTTGACCTCCTTGACCTTGCCGTCCAGAGCGTCCTTCATGGCGTCAAACAGAGCCTTGTTGGCGGTGGTAGCCTCTTCGGCGGCCTTCTTCTCGTCCTCGGTCTCAAGGCCCAGATCGCCGCTGTTGACGTTCTTGAACTCGACGGTGCCGTCCTTGCCCTCGGCATCCTTGCGGGGATAGGTGCGCATGATCTGCAGGCAGAACTCATCCACATCCTCGGTCAGGAGCAGGACGTCATAGCCCTTATCCATGACCAGCTCAGCGGCAGGCAGCTTTGCCAGACGGTCGGTAGAATCACCGGCAGCAAAGTAGATATACTTCTGCTCAGCGGGCATCTTGTCCACATACTCCTGCAGAGTGACCATCTTCTGCTCCTTGGCAGACCAGAACAGCAGCAGGTCGCGCAGCAGCTCGGCGTGCATCCCGTAGTCGGAGTATGCGCCGAACTTCAGCTGACGGCCAAACTCCTTCCAGAAGCTCTCGTACTTCTCGCGGTCGTTGGCCAGCATGGCGTGGAGCTCGTTCTTGATCTTCTTTTCCAGAGCGTTGTGGATGAGCTTGAGCTGGTTGTCCTTCTGCAGCATCTCACGGCTGATGTTCAGGCTCAGGTCCTGACTGTCCACGATGCCCTTGACGAAGCTGAAGTAGTCGGGCAGCAGGTCGGCGCACTTCTCCATGATGAGGACGCCGGATGCGTACAGAGCCAGACCCTTTTCGTAGTCCTTGGTGTAGAAGTCATAGGGGCGGTGGCTGGGCACGAAGAGCAGGGCGTTATAGTTCGCGGTACCCTCGGTGCGGCTCACGATGACGCGGGCGGGGTCGGCGTAGTCGCTGAACTTATCCTTGTAGAAGTTTGCATACTCCTCGTCGGTGACTTCGCTCTTCTGCTTCTTCCAGATAGGCACCATGCTGTTCAGAGTTTCCAGCTCGGTGTAGGTCTCCCACTCGGGCTTGTAGTCGTCGGGCTTGGGGTCGGGTTCGGGCTTCTGACGGCTCTTTTCGCGCTCCATCTGGATGGGGTAGCGCACATAGTCGCTGTACTTCTTGACGATGGCCACGATGCCGTACTCATCGAGGAAGTTGTCGTAGTGGTCCGTCTCAGTATCCGGCTTGATGTGCAGGATGATCTGGGTGCCTGCGGTGTCCTTCTGGGCGGGGGTCATTTCGTAGCCGTCCACACCGGAGGACTCCCACTGCCATGCTTCATCCGAGCCATAAGCCTTGGAAATGACGGTGACTTTATCGGCTACCATGAAGGAAGAGTAGAAGCCGACACCAAACTGGCCGATGATATCGATGTTCTCGTCCTTGTTGTCCTTCTTGAAATCCAGAGAACCGGAGTGAGCAATGGTGCCCAGATTCTGCTCAAGTTCCTCTTTGGTCATGCCGATGCCGTTATCCTCAATGGTCAGGATGCGGTTCTCCTTATCGCGGGTGATGAGGATGCGGAAATCGCCCTTGTTCATGCCCACAGAAGGATCGGTCAGGCTCTTATAATAGAGCTTATCGATGGCATCCGATGCGTTGGAGATCAGCTCGCGCAGGAAAATTTCCTTATTGGTGTAGATGGAGTTGATCATCATATCCATCAGCTTTTTGCTTTCAGCCTGAAATTCTTTCTTAGCCATAATGCAAAACCTCTTTTTATCTGTATTCGGCACCAAGCACTCGGAATAGGATATTGCTTTTGAATACTTAGCACTCGTAACTTTCGAGTGCTAATATACACCGACAAAAAGCAAAAATCAAGGGCTTTCATAAAAAGTTTAAAAAATGGTTCGTTTTGTGCTATAATGAACCGCAAAGGATGCTGTAAAAGGAGGAAATATCATGCAGCTGAAACAGCTGGAACTGGCCGGCGGTGGGACACTGACCGTTTATCTGCGTGATTGCTGTGAGCGGATGCCGAATGTGTTTGACCGGCCATTGGTGCTGGTGGTGCCCGGCGGCGGCTATACCCATGTGAGTGCCCGTGAGGGCGACCCGGTGGCGCTGCAGTTTGCGGCGGCGGGGTACCACACCGCTGTGCTG
>OGLW01000760.1_pt1 | contig 13106 bp, 10 predicted proteins | sample 1572961 | NCBI WGS metagenome assembly OGLW01 (sample SAMEA2581880, study PRJEB24529) | metagenome | biome: Human gut stool | place: China | collected 2011
GTGACACACACATCGGAATACTTCTTTAACTCGGCTGTAGAGTTGATATAACAGACTACTGCAAGGTCGTCATACTGTTCACTAAGCTTAAGTATCTCATCCTTATCAGCCATATGTGCCATCGGACAGTCAGCATTAATATCCGGCATAAACACTCTCTTTTCAGGATTAAGTATCTTGGCACTCTCACCCATAAACTCAACACCTGCAAATATTATCCTGTCCTGACTCACCTTAGTCGCCACCTTACTTAAGTAGAAGGAATCACCTATATAATCAGCAACATCCTGTACATCATCATCTACATAATAGTGCGCAAGAATTACTGCGTTTTTCTCTTTCTTCAACTTTTCAATATCACTTACTATAGACATGTGTATCTCCTTTAAATTTTATTTTCAAATTTTACAAAGTATACTACACAAGTTTACAACTGACAAGACAGTTGTATATATTATCTGTAAAAGTACAATTTAATAATATGATGAATATAATGTAATAATATGTTGAAATAAAATGTAGACATTTTAAGAGTATTTTTTAATTTTTTGATTAAAAAGAAGGAGCTATGCCCATAAAACCGCACTTTAGCACGCATAACTCCTTCTATAAGCCTCTCAAAAATGCCAATATTTTTACTAAAAATGTCTACATTTTCTATAGAACCTCCTTTAATATAGCTTTTTTAATCTGTTAGTATATTATTATGTTTATTAATATTTTATTAAGATGGAACTGTTGGACGTGGTACTGCACCATCTGGTGCTTCAGCAGTATATCCGGGAATTAAAGCATTTAATGTGCGTTAATTGATTGGTGAAATGTATACATAATAATAAGCCGTAAATGTCAATCTTATCTGACATTTACGGCTTATATTTTATTACCTGTTATTCTTTATCCTTCTCAGCCTCCAGAATACTTACAAACATTATCCTCTCCTTTCGAAAAATCATAAATCAGTTGTTAATTATTTTATAAACAAATCGCACGATTTTATCAATAAAACCGTGCGATTTGTTATTTTAAATTTATTTTACTTAATATACAACTGCTTTTTCTAATAATAAATGAAATGCCTTATCCCCACACCTTTTCAGCAATCTTTTTAACAAGTCTTAACTTAGCCCACTGCTCTTCTTCTGTAAGCTTATTTCCTATCTCACATGAAGCAAAACCACACTGTGGACTTAAGCATAATCTGTCAAGTGGTATATACTTTGCAGCCTCATTTATTCTGTCAATAACAGTCTGCTCATCCTCTAATTCCGGTGACTTGGTTGTTATAAGTCCTAATACAACCTTCTTATCGCCAGTAACATTCTTAAGTGGCTCAAATCCGCCTGAACGCTCATCATCATATTCAAGATAATATGCATTTACATTTTCTTTAGCAAAAAGTGTAGATGCAACACTTGTATAAGCTCCGCTGCTCGCATATGTGGAATGGAAGTTACCACGGCATACGTGGGTATTAATAACAAGGTCTTCCGGCTTTCCTTCTATAGCCTTATTATTGATGTCAAGAAGTGTATTCTTAATCTTCTCAAGCCCTGCTGGTGTTGTTCCAAAAAGCTTGCATGCAGATGGGTCTACCACCATTCCCCATGAGCAGTCATCAAACTGGAGATTACGGCAGCCTGCGGCATATACATCCTTTATGAATTCCTTGTATCCAGCAGCTATATCGTCTGCTACCTGCTCAGGTGTATCATAGAACTTCTTAGTATTGCCCCATGCAAATGGCATAATCATCTGCTCTAAAAACTGCGCTGGTGCTGGTATCGTAAGCTTTGCAACTGTATTTTCATCTTCAAACTGCTGTACGAACTTAAAATGTTCTATAAATGGATGTGTCTTATATACAACCTTTCCTGTAAGATATGTATCATCTATCATAGCATCTTCGCCGTGGAATGGAAGTCCTGTTTCTGTCTTGCAATGTCCAACGCCCTCAAATGCCCACATAAAATCAAGGTGCCATGTTGCTCTTCTGAATTCTCCATCTGTTATCGCATGAAGTCCAACTTCCTTTTCCTTCTTTATAAGTTCTGTTATCGCCTTATCCTCAACACTCTTTAACTCTTCTGCTGTAATATTGCCAGCTTCATAATCTCTTCTTGCTTTCTTTAAACTTTCTGGTCTTAAAAAACTTCCTACGTGATCGAATTTAAATGGTGTATTTGCCATATTATATGTTCCGCCTTTCTTCTTAACTGATATTTCAGGTTCAGTTTTTAAATATATAAATGCAACCTGATACATTATCTGAACCTGCAATAATTTTTATATTGTTTTCGTTGGACTTAATATAGCATCTGATTTACACCTTGTATAATACTTAGTTTTTTATGTTTGCCATAGTTTGAAGCTATGGTCACTTTACATAATATAGCTCTTCAATGCCTCCACATATATCTCCCCCAGCCTGCTGAGCGAAACATTCTTATGCGTGACATACCCTATATGCATACCACCCTCACCATCAAGTGGCACAGCAATTATATCTTTTCCGTTTAACTCCTCATCTATAACACCGCTGCATACTGTAAAGCCGTTCAGTCCAATGAGCAGATTAAAAAGAGTTGCCCTGTCACGGACTCTTATATTCTTTTTCTTCTCTTCAACCGAGAATATTTCCTCTGAATAATAAAAAGAGTTATGTTCTCCCTGTTCAAAAGAAAGATATGGATAATCCTGCAGCTCACTCATCGTAACTTTGCTTCTGCCTGCTAGCGGATGTCTTCTGCTTATAAATACGTGCGGTTCTGCCTGCATAAGCTCATGGAATACAAGATTATGCGACTTAATCTCCTTTTCAAGCACAACCCTGTTAAAATCGTTCATATATATAACGCCTATCTCACTTTTCATAGTAGCCACATCTTCAATAATCTCATAAGTCTGCGTTTCACGTATGCTAAAGTCGTACTCATCATGTCCGTACTTTTTTATAAGGTCAACAAATGCATTGACAGCAAATGAATAGTGCTGTGTAGATACGCAGAATTCCTGCTTTCCACCATTGCCACCCTTATATCTGTCCTCTAACAATGCAGCCTGCTCTAACACCTGTCTTGCATATCCTAAAAAGTCTTCGCCATCCTTTGAAATGTGTATGCCCTTATTTGTTCTGTCAAATATCTTTATATTCATTTCCTTTTCAAGCTCGTGAATTGCATTGGTTAGGCTTGGCTGTGATATAAAAAGTCTTGATGCCGCCTCTGTTATCGTGCCTGTTTCTGCTACCATTATTACATATCTTAATTGTTGTAAAGTCATATTCTGTATTTTCCTTTTTATTTTCTATGTTACTTCTCTTGGTTGTTATAATTTTTCAGATTTGCTCATTTATATAAATGATGTTGTGGTCAAAATTTCCCAACTATGATACCTGCTAATTGTTCAGTGCTACGCACTCCCACATCTACGCCCCGCTTCGGTCAATGCTAAACATGTGCCACTGGCACATAGCACTCTACCCAATATTCGCATATCGTTGGACTATCATCCCATTTTTACTTTGACATATACCTTATAATATTATATATTAGTATTATATTTACATCAAGTAATCGTAACATTAATTTTACTACGGATTAGCATGGCTGCCTGCTATATTTTTCATAAGCTATAAGCAGGATTACCATATATTATTTAATTTATGAGGAGGATTTCATATGAACTATACTATTGAAGGAGAACCACTACCAGTCGTAACCTGTGTTCTTGAGCCGGGTGAAACTATGATTACCGAAAAAGGGGCAATGTCATGGATGTCCCCTAATATGAAGATGGAAACATCATCTAATGGCGGTATTGGCAAAATGTTCGGGCGTGCATTTTCTGGTGAGCACATGTTCCAGAACAGATATACTGCTATCGGCAGTAATGGCACTATAGCTTTTGCTTCCTGCTTTCCCGGAAGTATTAAAGCTTTTAACATTGCACCCGGTCAGGAAATAATAGCACAGAAATCGGCATTTTTAGCTTCAACTGTTGACGTTGAGCTTTCCGTATTCTTTCAGAAGCGTTTCAGCTCCGGATTATTTGGCGGTGAGGGCTTTATTATGCAGAAGTTATCAGGTTATGGTATCGCTTTTCTTGAATTTGACGGATACATCAAAGAATATGAACTTGGACCGGGACAGCAGATTATCATAGATACCGGCTATCTTGCTGCCATGTCAGCTACCTGCCAGATAGATATAAAGACTGTTCCTGGAATTAAAAATATTATGTTCGGCGGTGAAGGACTGTTTAATACAGTTGTAACAGGTCCCGGACATATATGGCTTCAGAGTATGCCTATCGCACAGATGGCAGGTGCTATAAGTCCATTTATCTCTACAGGAAAATAGATAGTAAACTTATTAATTAATTTACTGTATTGTAAGAAAGCTAATTCAGAATATTCAAAACGGATTAAAGAAGTATTTTTAAGATTTCGCAACAACCGGATAAAAACTACTTCAAATCGTCAATAAGTTGTTGACGATTGCACTTTTATAATTCCATAATGACATCAAAATAAAAGACCAGCATGACTAATATAATTCTTTGTCAGCAGTGGTGTAGTAGTTAGTTTCAAAACATATCAGCCAATGCTGGTCTTTTAAATATTGAATTTACAACTATTTTATATTAAGTGGCTTAACCAACGAAGTATTAACTGGCAAAACAAAGTATTACAGTAATCTCATACCGGAGATTAACGAATAAATATATGCTGCTACTATCCTACTCCATTCCATCCTTAAGCCATTTTGCTATATTAGTAAAATCGATTGCAAGATTACCTTCATATATGTTCACTGGAACAGGCTTATCAAAACCATATATAACCGGATAATTATCACTCTCAAAGAAATACACAAGAATCTTCTCCTGAGCTGCATCTACTATCCAGTATTCACGCACACCAGCCTCTATATACTTTGACAGCTTCAGTGTATAATCTCTTTTCTTAGTAGATGGTGATATAACCTCCACAAGAAAATCCGGTGCCCCGTATATGCCAAACCTCTTAATCTTGGAAGTATCGCACACAATTCCTACATCCGGTTCAACCATTGTCTTGTTATCACAATCAAGCTGCACATCCACTGGTGCAATAAAAGGACGGCAGCTTACACCATTATCCATTATGTAATTGGCAATCTGACGGTGTATCTCACCAGCAATAGACTGATGTCCAAAGGTTGGCGATAACATAGTATAAAAATATCCATCAATAAGCTCAACCCTCTGGTCATCCGGCAATAATCATCTAACGTATAACTGCCATTCCTGTCTGCATTGTAACAAGAAGCAGTCTCCTTGACTTCAAGCGGTTCTGTAAAAAGCTGTTCCAAAGCTATAAGAGTATCATAACGTGGGCTCTTAGTTTCTCCTGAAAATATCTTCTGTATTGTCCCTAAAGGTATACCTGATAAGTCAGCCATCTGTTCATAGCTGTATCCCTTTTCCTTCTTCTTGTCTTTCATCTCTTCAATAGTCATAAAAACGCACCTCCAAATAACAAAACATCATTAAACATAGGTCAGTAAAACATTTGTTCTGTATATTGATTATATAGTGCATATTTCCATTCGTCAACCGTAAAATAGTAATATTTTAACCGTTTCATTTTTTGTTTTTCCATTTTATTTCCATTTTTTATCCGTTTGGTTGTCTTTTTTTCTACTCATTTTGTTACCCTCTCATACATCACTTTAGTATTTATCCTAAGTGCAATAATTTAACTGACAATTATTATACACTATTTTCTTATTTACACCAATATTTATTACTACTTATTAAAAGCAATCTTATAAAAAAATGAGACTTTAACAGAAAACATTATTATGCCCTCCATTAAAGCCTCATTTATAAAACATTTATTTTGAATATTTATTATAATCTGTGATGCAGTTCCTGAACAGTCCTGCTTATCTCTTCCCTGACTTTTTCATCTTCCTTAGGAATTTTGTTTAATTTCTCAAGTAAATCTGCTGTATTATGTTCACAGCCAACCTTCCTTAATGACTCACACGCCGCAAATATAACATCTTCATCATTATCATCTATAAGCCTTAACAAAAGGTCAACACTGCTGTTATTATCATTAGCTCCAAGTGCCGTTGCAAGGTCTATCTTCTCTTCCTTTGTTCCATGTACATAATCAGCCAGTTCATAGAAATCATTTTTCTTAACAAGATGTTCTATCTTTTCATTAACTGTCTTTTTTCTAAATAACATAATCATTCCTCGCTTTCCATAAAGGTTAATATATAGCGATACGTAATAATTAGCCTTTTCTTTGATTGTTATTATATTATCAAAAAAATGACATGTAAAATGTATATTTCATATGACACTTATATAATATTTACATACATTACTATACACAACCACAATCAAGAAGGAATAATATTAATTATTTAATTAATTCTTTGATATCTGCAACCATAGCCTCATTAGTCATGCCAAGCTCTTTAAGAAGCTCTGCCGGATTATAACGGTCATAAAATTTCTTTTCAAGTCCGTAGTTCTTAACCTTGACATTACTTGTTGAATAGAATGTTGCAATCTTCTGACCAAAGCCGCCATCAACGATACCGTCTTCAAGTGTAACAACAAGTCTGTGATTATGTCCGATTTGTTCAAATAATTCTTTATCAACCTCTGATGCAAATCTTGGATTAATAAGTGTTGGTGTAAATCCTAATTCTTCTTTAATTGCTGCTGCCAGACTTTCACCCATCTGATAGAAATCGCCGAGTGCCAGTATCGCAACATTTTCTCCCTGCTGCTCCACCTTGTACTTTCCTATCTTGCTGTAATCCTTATCTGCCTCACGGTCTGTAACCTCATTACCCGGAATAAGTATCATAACCGGATGTTCCTTCTGGTCAAGCGACCAGTCAAGCATATTAAGATATTCACTCTTTGAGCTTGGGGCAAGAATAACAAGATTAGGTATATTTGAAAATGCTGATATTCCAAAGATACCAAGATGTGTAACATCTGTAAGCCCTGCAAAGCTTGTATAATTAAGCAATATTGTAACTGGATTATTATTGATACATACATCCTGTGATATCTGGTCATATGTTCTCTGGATAAATGTCATATTAGTTACGACAAGCGGCTTTGCACCATTCTTAGCAGCTCCCGATGCCATGGCAACTGCCTGCTCTTCTGCTATTCCCACATCAATATACTGGTTTCCAAGTTCTTCTCTTAATTCAGGTGAAAGTCCTACTGCCATAGGCATTGCCGGAGTAATAACAAGCACATCTTTATCCATCTTTGCCTTCTTAACAATATAATCGGCTGTTATTGATGTATAATCTTCACCATCACCAAAATCTACTGTTGGAAGACCTGTTTCCCTGTTAAAAGGCATGCACCAGTGCCATGCCTCTTTATTATCCTCTGCTATCTTGTAGCCAAGTCCCTTCTTAGTATGGATATGGACAACTATAGGATGGTCTATATCTTTAACCTTATTAAATGTATCAATAAGTACTGGTATGTCATTACCATTTTCGACATACATATAATCAAGGTCAAATGCCTTGAATATATTATTTTCGGCCTTTCCTTCAGTTTCACGGAGCTTTGCAAGGTTCTTATATATTCCACCATGATTTTCTGCGATAGCCATTTCGTTGTCATTGACAACTATGATAAAGTTGGAATTAAGCTCACTCCCTGCTACATTTAACGCTTCCATAGCCTCACCACCGGATAATGAACCATCACCTATAATAGCGATAACATTTCTCTTTTCGCCTTTTAAATCTCTTGCCTTAACTAAGCCTGAGGCAAGTGAAATTGATGTAGATGTATGTCCGACATTAAATAAATCATGCTCACTCTCATCCGGATTAGTATATCCTGAATCTTCTAAGAAATGCTCATCATATATATAACCTGCTTTTCTTCCTGTCAGTATCTTATGAGGATAACTCTGGTGTGAAACATCAAATACAAACTGGTCTGTAGGTGAATTAAATACATAATGTAATGCTATCTCTGCCTCAACCATACCAAAATTAGGTCCAAAATGTCCGCCAATCTTTGTAAGTCTGTTAAAAAGTGCTTCTCTTATTTCTACTGCAAGCTTGTCAAGCTCATCAACTGTGAATTTCTTAACATCTGCGGCTTCGTTTATACGTTCAATTAATTCATACATAGCCATTCTCTCCATTATCTCTGATATTACCCGTATTATTTTATTATATGATGTGAGTGTCAAAAGTAAATTTTGCCACTCACTGATGTATCAGGATTGCTACATTGCTATGCAATTCACGCAATCCTTAAACACCTCAAACTTTCATAAAATGCCGTATTCACGACATTTTATTCCGTTTTCGGTGTTTAGCGTGTCCCAAGTAAAAAAGTCTTTTTCTGCAAGCAGAAACGACTTTTTATACTTTTGACACTTACATCATAATATGATGTGATAATACAACGCAAAAACATAGCTTTGGGGGATATACATGGAATACAAAATATATTTAGATTATACAATCGAGCTTTTATCGCAAATAAAAATCCCATCCTACATTATTGACACTCCTTACATATGGGATAATCAAATTGATGGTGGACTTAGAAATAACATTTTCAACCAGAATGCTTATAAGAATAATGAAGAAAATTTCAGCCAGTTCATCAAATCCTATAACAGGGATAATACTGCTTTATTTATACATGACAGCTTTTCATGTGAATATATACATATTAAGCTTCCTGACAGCGAAAGAATATTCATAGCAGGTCCATTCTCCTTTGAAAGATTCACTAACCAGAGAATACTTGACCTATGCTCTTACAATTCAGTTCCTGTGCAGTATAATGAGTTTATGCAGCTGTACTACTCTGCTCTGCCAGTATTTGCTGATGAACGCTGCATTACAGCGATTATAAGCTGCCTTTGCAGCAAGCTTTGGGGTAACAATTATACTATTGAAAAAAAACATGTACTTAATAAAAATTCAACTCCATATATGTATAAAGAAGAGGCACCAGAGCCTACAAAAAAATCTGTCGAAGCTCTGGAAACACGCTATAAAAATGAAGCATTTCTTATGGAATGTATAGCACATGGAGATTACAGATCTATTGAAAATATGGAGCGTCTTAACTCTTCTGATATAAAGCCACGCTTATCTGACTCAATACGTGACAGAAAGAATTTCATGATCATACTAAATACAATCTGCCGTAAAGCTGCACAGACTGCATATATACATCCGGTACATCTTGATGAAATATCGCGCAAATTTGCAATTAAAATTGAAGACTGCACATCAATCGCACAGCTTGAAGTATTAGAAAATGAAATAACAAGAAAATACTGTCTTCTTGTCCAGTCACACTCATTACGGACATATAGCAAGCCTATACAGAATATAATCAACTATATATCCTTTAATCTCACAGCTGATTTAAGCCTTAACGCTTTATCGGAAGAGTTTATGTTAAACAGCAGTTATTTATCAACGCTCTTTAAAAAAGAAACCGGAGTAACTCTGACGAATTTCGTAAACAATAAAAGAATCGAGCATGCAATATACCTGCTAAACACAACACAGTCAGCTATTCAGGATATTGCCGCACAATGTGGCATTAACGATGTGAACTACTTTACCAAGCTTTTTAAAAAGCTTAAAAACATGACTCCTACGCAATACCGCGAAATGATACAACACAAATAAGCTATAAATCAAAAAAGACTGACGTAATGATAATATGATGCAAGTGGCAAATTTCACTTTTGACACTCACATCATAATATATTACGTCAGTTTTTTTCAAAATATTCCGGATATATTCCCTTAAGCTTATCAAGCTCATTAAATATTCTGCTTATATGTGCCTTTATAACACGAAGATACATTCTCTTATCTTTATTTTTTATTGCTTCTATAAGCATTTCATGTTCATCATTGGTCTTTGCGCTTATGCTTTTATTCAGTTCTGCAAGATACCTTATTCTGTTATAATGACTCATCTGTGTCTGGATTATATTCATGGCAAGCTTTTCACCGGAACATTCGTATATCAACTTATGAAATTCATTATCTATCTCTATTCTTGGAATATTTTCCACTTCTTCGTTATAGTTAATAAGACGGTTATTAAGCTGTGTCATCTTATCAAGCATGTCATCGCTGGCGTTTTCAAATATTGCATCCACCATTCCAATCTCAAGACTTTTTCTGACAAACCATTCCTGCTCCGAACGCTTACAGTTAATACAGGCTACATATGTTCCGGACTGTGGTATGATTTTTAAAAGTCCCTCTTTTTCAAGATTAACTATTGCCTCTCTTGCAGGTGTTCTTGATACATCATATCTTAAAGCAATCTTCTGGGCACTTATAGAATCTCCCGGAAGCAGCTTAAAATTCATTATATCATATTTTAATTTTTCATATGTTTCTTCGTTTAATGACTTCTCCATAGCTGTACAACCTTTCTGTATATTGATATAACTGTTCCTTTTTCAGGAAATAATCTTTATGATGATATCTATAGCTGCAGATATAGCCGTTTTTTACATCATATAACAAAATACCGCCCAGAGCTTGTATAACAGATAAGTTCCAAGCTCTGAACGGCAATATATTTATATATTAAAGATACTTCTTAAGTGTTTCTCTTACAGCGCCTTTTCCTGATATTTCTTCTACAAATATCTCTTCAACCTTATCACCGATTCCTGCTTCGTATAAATTTATACCAAATATATTAGCATTTGACAACAAATTCTTCAACTGGCCTGTGTAAGATGATGGCTGACCCCATATAATACCTTTAATCTGGTCTTTTAATTCATCAGCCATAGGATCTGGTGATAACTCAAAAGCAGCACCATCATCATCCACACCAAGAAGATATCTGCACCAGCCGGCAATTGCAAGCGGAATAGCCATAAGTGACTTTGCACTTCCATCTTTAGCAACATATGCCTTGATTGTTTCTCCATATCTTATTCCAACCTTCTGTGAAGTGTCTGTTGCTATTCTTTGTGGTGTATCCGGCATAAATGGATTAGGTATACGGACATTAATAACCTCATCCGCAAACTTCACAGGATCTATAATTCCTGGATTAGTAACAACTGGCATTCCCTCAACCAGTCCTATTCTTCTTACAAGCTCTGAAAGCTCTTTATCTTTCATTTCATCAGCTATAAGGTCATAGCCTAATACACAGCCATATACTGCAAGTGCTGTGTGTAACGGATTAAGACATGTAGTAACCTTCATTCTTTCTACCTTGTTAACTGTATCCCTGTCTGTCATATAAACCCCCGCCTTTTCAAGCTGTGGTCTTCCATTAGGGAATCTGTCCTCTATAACAAGATACTGTGGTCCCTCTGCATTAACAAAAGGAGCTATATAAGTTCTCTTAGATGTAATAACTGGTGCCATAGCTTCAACACCAGCATCCTCCAATGCCTTTGCAACTGAATCTGCTGGTCTTGGAGTAATCTTATCTATCATAGACCATGGGAATGATATCGTATTCTCATCATTGACATACTGAACAAAATCTTCTCCAACAAAGCCCTTCTTTGCCCATTCACTTACCATTTCTGTTACTGAGTTTCTTAACTTTTCACCATTGTGTGAGCAGTTATCCATAGATACAACAGCTAAAGGTGCCTTGCATGTATTAAATCTTTCTAATAAAAGAGCAGCTACAACTGCCATAGCAGATGATGCCTTATCAGGTCCATTATCAATATCACTCTTGATGAATGGGAAAAACTCTCCCTTTGCATCATGAAGCGCATATCCTTTTTCTGTTATTGTAAATGAAACCATCTGAAGCTTAGGACTTGCAAATATTGTCTTTAATCTTGACCAGTCTGCTTCTACTGATGACTGTGCCTTAACAGCCTCTGTAAGTGAACCAAGCACCTTCTTATCTGTACTTCCATCTTCCTTTAATGTAACAGCCATAACAAGATTGTCAAATGGTGTGTATATCTTATCAACCACATCATAATCAAATGTTTCAACACAGGTGATTCCTTTATCTGATAATCCCTGTTCAAGCAGAGAATCTGCTATCCCACCTATAAAAATCCTGAAAATATTACCTATTCCAAAATGAACCCATACAGGTGCTTCCTTTGTTGCTGTGGCAACTTTCCCAACATCATATGATGGAAGCTTTATCCCTGCCTTTTCCCATTCTTTTTTATCTTTAATACCTTCTATAGAAAGCTTCATAATAATCCTCCATTCTTGCGCTGTTTCTCAGCATAAATTAATCAATTGATATATGTCTGAAACGATTTATCTTTCTGACTTAACAATAGCCTCCCATAAGCCATTAAGATATGTTGCTCCTAATGCTCTGTCATAAAGGCCATAACCTGGCATAGCTACCTCATCCCATATCATTCTTCCGTGATCTGGTCTTATCACACCATCAAAGCCCGTATCGTGTAAGGTCTTCATGATCTTATACATATCCATAGAGCCATCTGTTGATAAATGTGCAGCCTCCTCAAAATCTCTTGGAGAATTATACTTAAGATTTCTTACGTGTGCGAAAGGTATTCTTCCTCTGCAGGCTTTAATAATCTCACAGATGTCGTTATTCTGGTTAGAACCAAATGAGCCTGTGCAAAGTGTGATGCCATTATAAGGCTTATCAACTGCATCAAGAAGCTTTGTAACAGAATCCTTACCTGTCATGATTCTTGGAAGTCCGAATATAGGCCATGCTGGATCATCCGGATGGATACCCATCTTAATATCATACTTCTCACATACAGGTCCGATAGCTTCAAGGAAATATACAAGATTGTTAAAGAGCTTATCAGCATCTACATCCTTATACATCTCAAAAAGCTCTTTAAGATGATCAAGTCTTTCTGGCTCCCAGCCTGGCATAACGAAACCGTTAGACATCTTTTCTACTGATTCCTTCATGTGTTCTGGATCGATCATATCTACTGTATCCTGATTATAAGCAAGAACTGTTGAACCATCCTCTCTTACTCTTGCAAGCTCAGAACGTGTCCAGTCAAATACTGGCATAAAGTTGTAACATACCATATGAATATCTGCTTCACCAAGTGCCTGTAA
>OGLW01000772.1_pt1 | contig 12972 bp, 11 predicted proteins | sample 1572961 | NCBI WGS metagenome assembly OGLW01 (sample SAMEA2581880, study PRJEB24529) | metagenome | biome: Human gut stool | place: China | collected 2011
GCAGAAAGCCCAGCACCGGCAGACCCGTCTCTTTTTCCAGCATCGGGGCCAGCAGAGCGTGCATCCGGGCCGTGCAGTTGTTCAGCAGGATGCCTGCGATATGGCTGGGGGTGCGGAAGTTTACGAGCCCGTTCAGCTCTGCGGCCAGCGTCAGGCTCTGACCTTTCGGCTCCACCACCAGCAGCACCGGCAGGCCCAGCGTGTCGGCCAGATGCCACGCACTGGCTCTGTCGCTCACGCCGCCGAGGCCGTCGTAAAAGCCCATGGCCCCCTCGCACACCGCCGCACCGTGTCCGGCGGCACCCTTCGCGTAGAGGGTGCGCACCGTTTCGGGCGCAGAGAAAAAGAGGTCGAGGCTGCGGCTCTCCACCCCCAGCACGGCCCGGTGGAACATGGGATCGATGTAGTCTGGCCCGCTCTTGAAGGCGCAGGGCGCACAGCCCCGCCGCTTCAGCGCCATGAGCAGGGCGCAGGTCATGGTGGTCTTGCCGCTGCCCGAGCGGGGCGCCGCCAGCAGAAACTGTATCATGTCATTCTCCTGTGATGAGGTAGATGGGGTTCTGGGCCATCATGAGGTGCAGCCCGCCCACGGCTTTTGCCCGGCTGACGGCGATCTGGCTCACCTGCACGGTCCGGCCTTTGGCCGTCAGCGCGGCCACCGCCGCCGAAAGGGTCTCGAGGGCGATGGCCGACACACAGATGCGGGCGTCGGGGTTCTTATCCAGCGCGGCGTCCACGATGGCGGCAAGGCTGCCCTTGCTGCCGCCGATGAAGACAGCGTCCGGCGCGGGCAGGTCCGAAAGGGCGTCGGGGGCAAGCCCCTCCACGAGGACGAGGTTCCGGGTCCTGAATTTTTCGCGGTTGGCTTTGATGAGCGCACAGCCCTCCGGCCTGCACTCCACTGCGTAGACCCGGCCCCGGGGCGCGGCCAATGCCAGCTCCACGCTGACGCTGCCCGTCCCGGCCCCCACGTCCCACAGGATGTCTTCCGGGCGGACGGCCAGCTTCGCCAGCACAGCGGCCCGGACTTCCTGCTTGGTCATGGGAACGTCGCCCCGCTCGAAGGCTTCGTCCGGCAGGCCCGGGGCGCGGCGGGGCAGCACCTCCGCCGCCTCCACGAGAAGGACGCTCAGGCTGTTGAAGCGGCCTGCGGCCAGCTCTTTGACGCTGCCGCGGAAGAGCTTTTCTTCCGGCGTGCCGAGGCACTGGCCCACAACAGCCTGCACGTCCCCGAAGCCCTCTGCCTCCAGCTGGGCGCAGAGGGTGGAGGGGTCTTCGCTGCCGCCGGTGAGGAAGAAGGTGGGTCTGCCCTGCATACACTCGGCCACCGGGTCACAGGTGCGGCCATGGGCCGAAACAAGGTTCCACCCCTGCCACGGACGGCCCAGCGCCGCCGCCAGCAGCTGGATGCTGGAAAGGCCGGGCAGCACCCGGGCGCGGACGCCGAGGGCCTCCAGCTTTTCCATCATGGAGGACGCGCCGGAGTAAAAGCCGGTGTCGCCGCTGTAGACCAGCACGGCGTTCTCTGCGCCGGAGGTCTGCAGCAGCTCTGCCACCTCGTCGGGGCGGTAGGCGGCGGCGCGGTTCTCGGTGCAGCCGGCAGGCAGAACTGCCAGCAGACGCCGTGCGCCCAGGATGAGGTCGGCCTGCCGCAGTGCGGCCAGACCCTGAAGGGTCAGATTCTCCGGCTGGCCGGAGCCCATGCCGATGAGTGTCACGTTCATCTTATCATCTCCTTGCAGCGTTTCAGCACCTCGGAAGCCGTCTCGCCCTGCTCGGGCGGGCGGCGGATGACCACCAGCTGCGCCCCGGCAGCAGAGGCGGCGGCGGCTTTTTCGTCGAAGCCTCCGGCTGCGCCGCCGTCCTTTGTGACGAGCCAGCGGATATGGAACTGCTCCATCATGGCCTGATTGAGGGCAAAGCTGAAGGGACCCTGCATGGCGATGATGTTGCGGTGGGGGATATTCGCCGCCTCGCAGGCCGCGATGCTTTCCAGCGTGGGCAGGACGCGGGGGTAGAGCCGCTCGGGCGGGATGGCCGCGAACTGCGCCAGCTCCTTGGCCCCGGTGGCCAATAGAAGGTTGCCCTCTTCTGCAGCCAGCGCCTCGGCTGCCTGCTTTGCGCTCTCAAAGACGAGACAGTTTTCCGGCAGCGGACTGGCCGGGCGCAGCAGGCGGAGGTATCCCACCCCGGCCTTCTCTGCCGCTGCTTTGATGTTTTTGGTCGCCTCCACCGCGTAGGGGTGGGTGGCGTCGATGCAGAGGGCGGCATCCCCTAAGAGCGCGGCCATCTCATCGGGCAGGAGCCGCCCGCACCGGACGGTGACGCCGGGGGTGCTCCCCTGCTCTTCCTGCCCCAGCGGGGTGGCCACGCTGACGGTGACTTCGATGCCCAGCGCCGCCAGCCGACGGGAAAGCTCCCGCCCTTCGGTGGTGCCGCTGAAAACGACGACCTTCATCGGCGGTACCCCCTCGGCGTGACCATCCGCCCGCTCAGCGCGCGGGTGGCGGCGTTGCCCACAAAGACGGTGGTGAACATATCCACCTCGGTGTCCCGGAGCTGGCTGAGAGGCAGGATGTGCTTTTCCTGCCCTTCCCGGCCAATGTTCCGCACAGAACCGCAGAGGGTGTCCGGGGCTTTGCCGTTCGCCAGCAGGATGTCCACGGCCCGGCGCAGATAGTCCGGGCGGCCCTTGGACGAGGGATTGTACAGCGCCAGTGCGAAATCGCCCTGAGCGGCGCAGGCCAGCCGCTTTTCGATGACCTCCCACGGCGTGAGGCGGTCCGACAGCGAGATGACGCAGAAATCGTGGGCCAGCGGCGCACCCAGCACCGCCCCGCCGCTGAGGGCGGCGGTCAGGCCGGGGACGACCTCCACGTTGACGTCCGGGTACTCTTCGGCCAGCTCCAGCAGCGGGCTGGCCATGCCGTAGACCCCGGCATCACCGGAGCAGACCAGCGCCACGTCCCGGCCCGCCCGGGCGGTATCCAGCGCCCAGCGGCAGCGGTCGATCTCCCGGGTCATGCCGGTGGTGTAGCACGCTTTTTCCGGGTAGAGGGGGCGCACAAGGTCGATGTAGACCGTATAGCCGCACAACACCTCGGCCTGCTGCAAGGCGCTCTGCGCCTGCACGGTCAGAAACTGTCCGCCGCCGGGGCCAAGCCCCACGACGAACACGGTCTTTTTACTCTCACTCATTGCTCTGTCCTCCAATCGGGTGCAAAGGGGCGGACGGCCAGCGCCAGCGTCACGCCGCCGCCTGCCGTTTTGGGCAGAAGGAGCGTCCCGCCCGAGGCTTTTACCGCCGAGCGCTCACAGACGTTGTCCACGCCGGTGACACTTGCCACAAAGGCCGACGGGGTGAACTGTCCCCGCACGGCCCGCAGTTCGTCGGCCGGATAGAACGTGATGGGCCAGCCGTGGGCTTTGCAGAACTCTGCAAGCCCCGGCTCATCTTTTTTCAGGTCGATGCTGGCGGCTGCGCAGACCGCCGTCGGGCTGAGGCCGGACGCGGCACAGAACGCTGCAAAGGCTTCTTCCAGCTGCTGGGCCGTCGTGCCGCGGCGGCATCCCACCCCCAGCACCCCGATGCGGGGGACGAGGTGGAGCGCCTCGCCCTGGGGCGTGAGGGTCAGGGCGAAGTCGGCGGCTTCGGGTGCGTCAGTTTTTTCCACGCCGGCGGGGGTCTCCCCCGCCACCGGCCACGGCGACCAGTACCGGACCGTCTGCCCGGCCAGCAGGGCGCCGCTGACGCGCTTGATGCGCTCCGGCTCAAGGACAGCGCAGTTCTGGGCCTTGGCCCAGAGGTCCACGGCGAAGAGGCCGTTGACGTCGGTGGCCGTCGTGATGACCGGCACCGCGCCGCACGCTTTTGCCAGCGCCCGGGCCAGCGCGTTGGCACCGCCCAGATGGCCCGACAGGAGCGGCACGGCGAAGTTCCCGCCCTCGTCCACGACCACCACCGCCGGGTCGGCGGCCTTGCTCCTGCAGTGGGGCGCGATGGCCCGCACCGCGATGCCCACAGCTCCCACAAAAATCAGAGCCTCGTCCTGTGCAAAATGCTCCGCCGTCCAGCCTTTCAGGGTCACGTCTCCGCCGCAGCGGCTCACGCTGCCGGGCAGAGCTTCCGCCAGCCGATGGGCCAGCGCTTCGCCCTTTGCCGTAAAGGCCAGATAGGCGCGGGTCACTGGTCTGTCCCCTTGCGGAACTCGGTGGTAAAGGCGGGGTCATAGAGCTTGCTGCGCTCGTAGTTTTCGCCCAGAAAGTCGCCTACGACGATGAGGGCGGTCTTGGTGATGCCGTTTTTGCGGGTCTCCTCGGCCAGTGTGGAGACGGTGCAGCGCACCACCTTCTGCTCGGGCCAGGTGGCCTTATAGACCACAGCGGCAGGGGTATCGGGGCGGTAGCCGCCGCTCTCGAGAAGGGCCTGCTGGACTTTGTCCACCAGCCCGATGGAGAGGAAGATGACCATGGTAGCCCCGTGAGCAGCCAGCTTTGCCAGCTGTTCGGCCTCAGGAACAGGAGTGCGGCCCTCCATCCGGGTGATGATGACGGTCTGGCTCACGTTGGGCAGGGTGTACTCGGCACAGAGCGCCGCCGCCGCGCCGCAGAAGCTGGACACGCCCGGGGTGTCGTCATAAGGGATGCCGTCAGCATCCAGCGCGTCCATCTGCTCCCGGATGGCCCCGTAGAGGCAGGGGTCGCCGGTGTGGAGGCGGACCGTGGTTCCGCCGGCCTTTTCGGCGGCACGGATGGTGTCCAGCACCTGTTCCAGCGTCATTTCCGCGCTGTTGTAGATGGCACAGCCGGGCTTCGCCAGCCCCAGCAGGGCCGGGTTGACGAGACTGCCCGCGTAGATGATGCAGTCGGCATCGGCCAGCAGGGCCGCGCCCCGCCGGGTGATGAGGTCGGGCGCACCCGGCCCGGCTCCTACAAAATGGACCATATCTTACCCCTCCTTCACCAAAATCGTTGCGAAATAGCCCGCCGACCGGACCGGGTCATAATCGGCCAGGTCGGGCCAGACCTCCTCGTTCGGCAGGCCGCAGTTACAGACCATCGCGCTCCGGCTCAGAAGCCCGGCGTCGGCCAGCGCGGCCAGCGTCTCGGGCAGCTGACGGCCCGATTTCATCAGCACTTTTGCGCCCGGTGCGGCCAGCACCTCAGCGGCGCAGCGCCCCGGGGCGATGGTCAGCGGCTGCTCCATGCCGCCCGTCAGGGACTGGCCCAGCCGGGCCGCAGCGGCGCAGAAGCTCGTCACGCCGGGGAGCATCACGGTCTTGCAGCCCTCGGCCTCCAGGATCTCCTGCAGGTAGCCGAAGGTCGCGTAGACGGACAGGTCGCCGAGGTTGAGCATGGCGACATCCTGCCCGGCGTCGAGATATTCTTTCACGGCCCGGGCCGCCTCGATGTGGGCGGCTTTCTGCACCGCCGGGTCAAGGCTCATGGCGAAGCACAGCGGCAGGATGGTCTTGCCGCTCAGATCCACCGCACCTTTTGCGATGTCCAGCGCCAGCATCCCGCCCTTCGGGGTCTGGGGCGCGGCGATGACCGGGCAGTTTTCGAGGCGGCGGACAGCCTGCAGGGTCATGAGCTCGGGGTCGCCCGGGCCGACGCTGACGCCGTAAAAAGTGCCTATCCGTTTTTCCATTCGTCCAGCAGCTCCTTTGCAGTCCTGGTCTGGCCCAGCGGGCCGTATTGGTTCGAGAAGAGCACCGCGCCCACCCGGAACGCCCCGGCGGCGCGGCGGTCGAGGTGGAGCTGGATGGCGTCCAGCAGACTGGACAGCACCGGTTCTCTCATCTCTGCTTTGTCTAAGATCTCCATGCAGGCGTCGGTGGTAGCCGCGTTCATCAGGGCCGCGCAGACGTCCCGGGATGCACCGCAGAGGGCGGCGTGGGCGCAGAGCAGCTCGGTGCGGCAGTCGGCTGTGCGGGAGTGGGTGTTCATGACGCCGCCCGCCAGTTTGACCAGCTTGCCGATGTGGCCCACCAGCACCACCTCTTCGAAGTGGGATGCCGCCGCCATATCCATCGTATCCCCGATGAAGTTCGAGGTCTTGACCACCGGGATATTCTTTAGGGCGGGCATCTTCTCGTGGAGATAGTCGAGGCCGTAGTTGCCCGGGGCGAGGATGAGCCGCCGGGGGCTTCCGGCCCGGAGCGCCGCCTGCCTCATTTCCAGCTGGATGGTGTCGAGGATGGCCTGCTGGCTCATGGGCTCGACGATGCCGCTGGTGCCGAGGACGCTGAGGCCCCCTTCCACGCCCATATGGGGGTTGAAGGTGCGCTTCGCCGTTTCGGCCCCGCCCTCGATGGAAATGGTGACGTCAAAGCCGCCCGCGTACCCGGCAGATTCGGCCTCTTTTTCCAGCGCTTCCTTTATCATGGCCCGGGGGACGTGATTGATGGCAGCTTCGCCCACGGGCTGGTCGAGACCGGGCTTTGTCACCCGGCCCACGCCCTCACCGCCGTGGATGCGCACCTCGCCGGACAGCTCGGGCCGGAGGGCGACACTGGCGATGACCGGCAGACCGGTGGTCACGTCCACATCGTCGCCGCCGTCCTTCCGGATGGCGCACTCGGCCCCCTCGCCGGACAGGCGGCAGAAGATGGGTTCTACCTCCACCACGATGCCCTTCGGGGTACGGAGGGCCACTGTCTCGGGGGTGCGGCCGGTGAGCAGCAGCCGTGCCGCGCCCGCCGCGCCCAGCGCCGCACAGGTGCCGGTGGTATAGCCGCAGCGCAGGAGCTTCTGGCCGCTGCGGACGTAGTGCTCAAAGAGCGGGCGCTTTTCCTCCTGCGCTTTTTCTTCGCCGTAGAGGAATGCGTACTGCTCATCGGTCAGAGCATAAATTTTGCAGATGTTTTCCCGGGCAAAGGCCTCTTCCGGCGTCATGACGTCCGAGACGCCCGCCGCCGAGACGCAGACGACCTTGTCGGAAACTTTCTGCGCCAGCTCCAGCTCGTGGAGGCTGAGGATGACGGCCATCTTTTTGTCCCGGGCGAGGCTTTTCAGGATGGCCAGCAATTCGGCCTTGCCCTTGATGTCGAGGAAAGACGTAGGCTCGTCCAATAATATCAGCTCCGGCTGCTGGCAGATGGCCCGGGCCAGCAGGACGCGCTGGCGCTGGCCGTCGCTGATGCGGTTGAAGTCCCGGCCCGCCAGCGCCTCGGCCCCCACGAGGGCCAGCGCGGCGTGGACCTGGCGCTTATCTTCCGCCGAGAGGACGCCCAGCCGCCCCGTGTAGGGGTAGCGCCCGGCGGACGCCATCTCGAAGCAGGTGGTCAGCTCGGTGCGGCGGGTGTGAGGCACCATCAGAGCCATTTTGCGGGCGCGCTCCGGGCCGGAGCAGTCCGCGAGATCTTTGCCGTCCAGCAGGACAGCGCCCCCCTGGGGGGCCAGCTGCGCTGCCAGCGTCTTGAGCAGGGTGGATTTTCCCGCGCCGTTGGGGCCGATGAGGGTGAGGATAGTCCCCTTCCCGACGCCGAGTCCGATGTGTTCCATCAGGGGCGTTTTGCCGTAGCCGATGGCAAGGTCCTCGGCGCGGCAGTAGAATTTCGGATCGCTCATTCCCGGCCCTCCTGTGTCTGGCGGCGCACCAGCAGCCAGATGACCACCGGTGCGCCGAAAACCGCCGTCACCGAGCTGATGGACAGCTCAGTGGGCGCGAACAGGCTGCGGGCGATGAGGTCGCAGAGCAGGCAGAACGCTGCCCCGCCCAGACAGCAGCCCGGCAGGACATAAAGGGGCTTTGCGCTGCCCAGCAGGTTCTTGACCAGATGCGGCACCGCGATGCCCACAAAGGAGATGGGGCCTGCAAAGGCCGTCACGCAGGCGGAAAGCAGGCTGGAAAGCAGCACGAGGGCCGTTGAGAAAGCCCGCACCGGTACGCCGACGCTCCTGGCGTAGCTCTCGCCCATCTGGTAGGCCGCCATGGGCTTCGAGAGCAGGAACGCCGCCGCCAGCGCGGGCAGCACCACGCAGGCCGCTGCACCCACGTTGGCCCAGGTCATGCCGGAAAAGCTGCCCATCGACCAGTTGTGGAGATTGACGATGTTGGAGTCCTGCGCGAAGGTCACCACGATGTCGGTGACAGCCGAGCAGATATAACCGATCATGATGCCGCAGATGACGAGGATGCTCATCCGCGGCACCCGCCGGGCCACCACCAGCACAAAGGCCATCGCCGCCATCGAGCCTGCAAAGGCGGCGATGATGAGGGTGGCCGAGCCGGTGAGCAGCCCCTGCTGTAAAAACACCACCATCGTCAGGGCCACCGCCAGCTTTGCGCCGCTGGACACGCCCATGACGAAGGGGCCGGCGATGGGGTTGGCGAAGAAGGTCTGCAGGAGGTAGCCCGCCGCCGAGAGGGCCGCGCCCAGCAGCACGACCATGACCGCCCGGGGCAGACGGAGCTGGAGCACGATGCCCACGGCCAGCGCATCTTCGCCCCGGCCCAGCAGAGCCGCCGCCACCGCGCCGGGCGTCAGGGACACACTGCCCCAGAACAGATTGAGTGCAAACAGCACCGCGACCCCCGCCGTGAGGGCGAGGTACGCGAGGCTGAGGCGGCGGGTGGTGGTCATGACAAAGCTCCTTTTATACGATGCGCTGTAAGAAACGGAGGGACGCCGGGTCGGGCGAGCCCTCGGTGAAGACGAGGTTCATATCCGAGATGAGGTCGGCCAGCTCCATGCTCTGCTGGAAGAGGCTCTGGGCCGTACACCAGCAGTCGCCGGACTGGACGGCCTTGAAATCCGCCAGCATCGGGCATTTTTCGATGAGCTGGCTGCGGGTCTCCATGACGCCCTCGATGGTGCTGTTGTAGATGAGGACGTCGGCATCCCTGGCCCGGGCGTAGAATGTCTCCAGCGGCAGTTTGATGGTGGACTGGGCCGACGTCTCCCCCTCGAGGTCGTCGAAGATGTAGACGCCGCCGGCCATCCCCACCATCTGGGCCACATAGTCGCTGGTGCGGCGGACGGTGATGAGGTTGTTGGTGGTGATGGAGAAGAAGGCCACGGTCTTGCCGGTGTTCTCCTGCTCGAGGATGGGGGCCACCTGCTCCACCTTCTGGCGGAAGACCTCTTCCGCCATCTCAGTCTTATTCAGCAGGATGCCGTAGAGCTTGAGCCACTCCATCCGGGCCAGCGGGCCGCTCTCGTAACTCGAGCGCTCCACGAGGACCGGCACGCCGAACTTTTCCAGCTGCTCCTTGACCTCGGGGTCGTGGAGCACCATGGTGTTCTCGATGGCGAGGGTACAGCCGGCGGCAAGGATGCGCTCATAGTCCGGGGCGCTGTACTTGCCCGCGTAGGCGATGCGGCCCTCCTGCATGGCCTGTCTAGCCTCTTCCACATACCAGCCCTCGGCCTTCGTGCCGGAGAGGGCGATGCTGTCCAATGCGTCCAGATGGACGAAAAGATCCATCACCGAGGTGGAGACGAGATAAATATGATCCAGCGGCTGGCGCAGCAGAACGACGTCCTCGGGCAGGTCGTCCACCTCGGCGGCCCCCTCGGGGACGACGAGGAACCGCCCGGCGTCCGGGATGTCGATCATCACATAGCCGCCCTCATAGCAGTCGGCGGAAAACTGGGTGGCATAGTCCAGCGGATAGCTGTGGTCGAACACGAGGGATGCTGTATTGGCCGGGGCGGTCTTGTGCTGCCCGCAGCTCGCAAGGGTGAGGGCGGCGGCAGGCAGGGCTTTCAGAAAATTGCGGCGTTTCATCGTCACTTTGCCTCGGTCAGGGATGCAGAGGCGAAGGTCAGCGTATACTCGATCTCATGCGGGGTGCTCATGGCGACGGTATCGCCCACCACATCCAGCGGGGTGTCGAGAGCCGCGACGGGGATCTCGAAGGTAGAGTTGCCCTCGGTGTTGGTGGGCAGATACTTTTCGCCGTCCACCAGCATATAGTCGTAGTTGGGGCTGGACCAGACGATGGTGGCGGTCATCCTGCCGTCGGCCACGGTCAGGGCCGCAGGGCTTTCCACGGTGGCGCGGCCAGAGCCGCCCTCGAGGGTCACGTCACAGGTGTAGGTGCCATCGGCAGGCGCTTCCGCCGCAGCAGGCTGGGCGTTGGCGACACGGACGGTATGGTCGTACCACTTGCCCTTGGAGCCGAGGATGGCCAGCTGGAAGTCCTCGTCCAGAGCCTTCACCGGGATGTCGAAGCCGTAGACCTCATCGGACAGGCCGTCGGAGTAGGTGACGGTGTCGGTGGTGGGCTGGAGCCAGTCCCCCTCGTGGGCCTCGGCGTCAGCGGCCATGCCGACGTAGAGGTTGACGATCTTCTTGGAGACGAGACTGACGTGGAAGGTCATCTGACCGTCCTTCACGGTCAGGGTCCCCTTGCCGTCGTTGGCCTCGTTGGCATGGAACATGGAGCTGTCGGTGTCAAAGTCGGCGGTGTAGACGCCGTCGGGCAGAGCAGCCTCTGCTGCCGGTTCGGAAGCTGCCTCGCTCACGGCAGAGGAGGCCGCAGCCTCGGAGGAAACGGCAGAGCTGGCCGGGGTGCCGGATGCGCCGCAGCCGGTGAGAGAACCAGCCAGCACAGCACCGGCCAGCAGAAGAGCAAATTTATGGTTCAGTTTCATGATGATATACCTCGAAGTATCTATTTTACAGAAAAGATTATAACACGCAATGGCCCGAATTCAAAGCAGGCCGAAAAAGAAATTGCCCGAAAAGGCACTCCTTTCCGGGCAATCATAGAGTCAGAAGCTGCTTTCGCAAGCAGGGTGCACCAAACGGCGAGGATTTTTGCCCGCAGACAAGGCGATTTTCCGCAGCAATCCTGGGCGGATTGCAAGGGAAAGCAACGCAGTATGCGAGCAAAAAGACCGCCCGGGCGGTGTGCAATGATTACGAAAACGGCTTCCTAGCTCAGCCGTTCAGGGAATCGACAGCGGCCTTGGTGTGTGCGACGTAGAGCTGCTGGATGTCAGCGACCTCGCCCAGACCTGCGATCTGGCAATCGACAGAGTCGAATTCGCCGGAGGCCTCGAACTGGCTCTTCCAGGAATCCTCGTCGTCGCCCGCCATATCGTTGTTGGCATGGTCGCCTGCAACGACCATCAGGGGACGCAGGACGACCTTGGTGTAGCCGGCGGCCTTGACAGCCTCGATGACGTTCTCGCAGGCAGTCTCCTCCGGCTCACCCTCGACGGTGCCGATGAAGACGTTCTTGTAGCCCAGAGCGTTCATCTGAGACTGCATCTGGCTGTAGCTCACCTTTGCGGTGTGAGAGGTGCCGTGGCCCATGAAGACGAAAGCGGTGCCGTCCTCAGCAGCGGCGTCCAGACTGTCGAAACCGGCGGTCTTGACGGCCTCGGCGGTGATGGCCTTGGCGACAGCTTCCTTGTCGGCGTTGATGACGGTGGCATCGCTGCCCACCTCGCCCAGCAGAGGCTCGGCGATGGCGACGGACTCGAACTGATCGCGGTAGCTGTCCACCATCTCCATCATCTCGTCGTACTCAGCGCCATGCATCAGATGGGTGGGCTGGACGACCAGATCCTTCACGCCGTTGGCAACAGCGCGCTCCAGAGCCTGCTCCATATTGTCGATCTTCTCGCCGTCACGGGCCTGAACATGGTTGATGATGATCTGTGCGGTGAAGGCGCGGCGGACAGACCAGTCGGGATATGCGGCCTGGATGGCATCCTCGATGCCCTTGATGTCCGCTGCGCGGCTGTCGTTGAAGGAGGTGCCGAAGCTGACGACCAGGATCTCCTTGTCGCCGATGTTGTCCTGGTTGCGGGCGTCGTCCTTAGAGGCGTCGCCGGTGTCGCGGCCAAAGTACTCGGGGCTTGCCTCTTCGCCCTCGACCAGCTCCTTCTGGGTGTCGGTCAGAGCGTCCCATGCTGCCTTTGCAGCCTCGCACTGAGCGTCGGTGTTCTCATTGCGCTCCTGCACATAGATGGCGTCGATGAGGTCTGCCACGTTCTTTGCTGCCATTTCATCAGCCTCCTCGCTGCTCACTTCGCTGGCGGCGGCAGAGCTTGCGGCGGTGCTGCCGGCGGCAGTGGAAGAAGATGCACCGCAGCCGGTGAGGACACCGGCACACAGGGCCAGTGCGGCGGCAGCGGCGGTGACGCGCTGCCAGTTCTTGTTGGTTGCCTTACGCATTGTTTGAGTCCTTTCTGTTGTGTGGAATGTACGTTTCCGATAGAAAGGGTACGAAACGGGGGCCAGCTCAAACGAAAAAAGAGCCTTTTCACCGCGCGGAAGGCACAGCAAAAAGACCCTTTGAACATTCGGGCTTTTTGGTACGACCAATTCCTCGTGATCCGGAGCCGGACGCTCCTGTACCAACAGCGGGCAGGTTTCCTGACTGAAAGCTCACCGCCCGCTGCCGCCTTCCCAGAGGCAAAGCCTCCAGTGACCGGCGCTGAGCGCCAAGGCAGAGGACTCCCTTATCACAGTGACGAGATCGCGCGGGACTCGCACCCGCTTCCCTTTTACCCTCCCGGCCGGGGACGAAGCCCCGGCGGCAGGCACCTGCTGTTTTCTATTCAGACGAGGTGAAGTATATCACACTCCGCCCTAAAATGCAATATCTCAGCCCTCCTGCGGCACGGTCCAGACCATGCCCAGCGCTTCGAGCTTTGCGATGCGCTCCGCCGTCAGCTTTTTCTCGGCACAGGCGTAGTTTTCGCGCATCCGGCGGACCCAGTCGCCGAGGCAGAAGCCGTCTTCGGTCTTATAGTTCACCGGCACCAGCAGATCGCCGTGGGCGGCGCAGTACTCTTCGGCACGGCGGAACGCCCCGGCCCACTTGGCCTCCCGGGCGTCCCACTGCATCCCGATGGCATCCAGCAGAGCGATATGCTCCGGCGTCACCTGGAACGAGCCGGGCCGGGCCTTGCGGGCAGCCCGGAGGTTCGAGATCCAGACGCCCAGACGGAAGCCGTTCTCGTCCACGTATCCGGCAGGCACGAGGAGGCTGCCCTTCTTCTCGGC
>OGLW01000774.1_pt1 | contig 12884 bp, 15 predicted proteins | sample 1572961 | NCBI WGS metagenome assembly OGLW01 (sample SAMEA2581880, study PRJEB24529) | metagenome | biome: Human gut stool | place: China | collected 2011
AACAGCCCTGGATTCCTGTTATTTAGTTCAGTGCATTTTTAATCTGTTCAACTGCGTCCCCAACGGTAACGATCTGTTCTGCAGCTTCATTTGGAATCTCAATGTCGAACTCCTCTTCAATTCCCATGATGATCTGGAAGATATCCAGAGAGTCAGCACCCAGGTCATCTACAAATGTAGCTGCCATTGTCACATCCTCCGGTTCAATGTTCAACACTTCTGCAATAATTTCCTGCAATTTTTCAAATTCCATTTCTTAGCTCCTCTTTCTTAGATCTTTATTCTTTCATTTCTTCTGTTTTTCCGTTTCCAACCGTTAAGGACTCTTTGATCTTTTCATTGATTTCCTGTTCCTTAAAAGTAACGCATTGGATGATGGAGTTGCGTACCTCTGTACGCTTTGAACTTCCGTGGGTCTTGACTACCAGACCTTTTAAGCCTAACAATGGCGCTCCGCCGTACTGGCTGGCATCAAATGCCTTTAATGTGGTCTTCAAAGCTGGTTTTACTAATAGAGCACCGATCTTGCTTCTTAAGGTGGCCATCATGCCCTGCTTCACCATATGGATCAGCGTAGCACCCACACCCTCGTAAAGCTTAAGGATCACATTGCCTGTAAACGCTTCACAGACGATGACATCTGCTCCGCCATGCGGAATTTCCCTTGCTTCAATACTGCCAATAAAGTTAATATCAGGACAGGCTTTTAAAAGCGGGAATGTTTCTTTTACAAGGGCATTTCCCTTTTCTTCTTCTGCTCCGATATTTACAATAGCGACTCTTGGGTTCTTAATTCCCACAACGTGTTCCATATAAATGGAACCCATCTGCGCAAACTGTACCAGATGAGATGGTCTGGCATCTACGTTGGCGCCACAGTCGATCAGCAGTGACACGCCTTTTTCAGTAGGGATAAGCGGTGCCAGCGGAGGACGTTCTACGCCCTTGATCCTGCCTACGATCACCTGTCCGCCTACTAAAATAGCTCCGGAACTTCCAGCGGATACAAAAGCATCTGCTTCTTTATTCTTTACAAGATTCATGCCTACCACAATAGATGAGTCCTTCTTCTTACGGATCGCATTCACCGGCGGTTCTTCTGTGGCAATGACTTCTGTGGCATTCACCACCTGGATCTGCTCTTTGTTGTAAGTATATTTGGAAAGCTCTTTATTTACTACTGCTTCCTGACCTACTAAAAGCACCTGGATCCCTGGTTTTGCGTTTACCGCTTCTACGGCTCCCGCAACCATCTCAACTGGTGCCAGGTCACCGCCCATAGCATCTACAGCTACTTTAATCATAAAAGACTCTCCTTTCGGTTTCGCAATACAGTTATTAATATACTAGATGTCGTATCATAAATCAATACGTTTTTATGTGAATTTCGCCCCGCCTGATAAAGGCAGCGATCATGTTTTCTTTTCACCGCAAAAGAGGACCCTGAGATTACTCCCAGGATCCTCTGATCTTCGTTTTTCTACAGATTATTCAGCTGTATTAACGATTTCGCGCTTATTGTAGCTTCCGCAAGCCTTGCATACTCTGTGAGGCATCATAAGGGCTCCGCACTTGCTGCACTTAACCAGGTTTGGTGCGCTCATCTTCCAGTTTGCTCTACGGCTGTCTCTTCTAGCTTTAGAAGATTTATTCTTTGGACAAATAGACATGGTTTACACCTCCTTCAACTGTTTAAAAATATCCTGGATAACTGACATTCTTGGGTCCAGTGACCTGTTGTCGCAGTCACAAGTCCCTCGGTTGAGATTTGTGCCACATCTATTGCAAATCCCCTTGCAGTTATCACTGCAGAGAACTCTCATAGGCAGGTTCAGGGTTAACTCATTACCAACCAGCTGGTCGACATCCAGATTATAACCATTAATATAGAACTGCTCATCCAAAGCTTCTATGCGGTCTTCCTTCGTCTGATTCATATCCAGCTCCTGGTCGATCTCCAGTTCAAAAGGAACTAAAACAGGCTCTAAGCATCTGGCACATGGCATTTCAAGGCTTAAAACAGCCTTTCCTGTCACAGTCAGTACCCGTTCTCCCTGGTTAGTGATAACCAGAGTCACCGGTTCTTTTTCCACAACTTTATAAGAACCATCAGGTCCTTTAAAATGTGTCATTTCCAGCGAAACTGTATAGGTTTTGGATTTCCCTTCAACAGGGAACAGCTCTGATAAATTAATCAGCATATCGTACTCCTTGATATGCACCTATGCTATTATACATAGGCGCACCGGGTTTGTCAACAAAATTTTCCAAAAAAATTACTTAACCAGTCTTAAAGTCTCTCTTGCGATTGCCAACTCTTCGTTGGTTGGGATCAGCATAACTTTTACCTTGGAATCTGGAGCGGAAATAATTCTTCTCTCTCCTCTTACATTGTTAGCTTCGTCATCGATCTTAACGCCTAAGTAGCCTAAGTATTCGCAAACGTTCTTTCTGGTAACCTTATCGTTTTCACCAACACCAGCAGTGAATGCGATAGCATCTACACCGTTCATAGCTGCTGTGTAAGCACCTACGTACTTAGCAACACGGTATACGAATGCATCCAGAGCTACTGCTGCCAGATGGTTTCCTTCTTCCTTTGCCTTCTCGATATCACGGAAGTCGCTGGAGATGCCGCCGCTCATGCCTAAAACGCCGGACTTCTTATTTAAGATGTTAAGAACTTCGTTTACGTCTTTTCCTTCCTTGTTGCAGATGAACTGAACAACTGCAGGATCAACGTCACCACTTCTGGTACCCATGATCAGGCCCTCAAGAGGTGTAAGTCCCATACTGGTATCTACGCACTTGCCGCCGATGGAAGCAGATACGCTGGCACCATTTCCTAAGTGGCAAACGATAACTTTTGCCTTTTCTGGATCTAAGTTGCCGAACTTGATTGCTTCGCCGGATACGAACATATGGCTGGTTCCGTGGAAGCCATAACGACGGATGCTGTATTTCTCATAGTACTCATGAGGAATTGCGTACATATAAGCCTTCTCTGGCATAGACATGCCAAATCCAGTATCCCATACTGCTACGTTTGGCTTACCAGGCATAGCCTGTTCACAAGCCTCGATACCCATTAAGTTAGCTGGGTTGTGCAGAGGTCCTAAGTCGAAGCATTCACGGATAACTCTCTTAACATCCTCGTTTACTACTACAGACTCGCTGTAAACAACGCCTGCGTGCAGTACGCGGTGTCCGATCGCGGAGATCTCATCGGTGCTTGCGATCACGCCGTGATCTTTGTCCTGTAAAGCTTCCATAACCATGTTGATAGCTACGGTGTGGTTTGGCATTGGGCTTTCAACAACATATTTGTCCTTGCCTGCTGGCTGATGGGTCAGCTTGGAACCTTCGATACCGATTCTCTCGCAAAGGCCCTTAGCAACAACGCTTTCGTTGTCCATATCGATCAGCTGGTACTTTAAGGAAGAGCTTCCGCAGTTGATAACTAAAATCTTCATAATAGGTAATTCTCCTGTATATTTATTTTACTATGAAAAGTTCCGGGCGTCATATACGCATAAGCGCAGGCACCCGGTAACTTTTTATTTATCGCTTCTAAATTAGTTGTTCTGGCACTGTACAGCTGTGATAGCTACAACACCTACGATATCGTCAGCAGAGCATCCTCTGGACAGATCGTTTACTGGCTTAGCAATACCCTGGCACATTGGGCCGTAAGCAGCTGCCTTGCCAAGTCTCTGAACCAGCTTGTAACCGATGTTACCAGCATCCAGGTCTGGGAATACCAGTACGTTAGCATGTCCAGCAACCTTGGAATCTGGAGCCTTGGAAGCACCGATCTCAGGAACGATTGCAGCGTCTAACTGCAGTTCGCCGTCTAATGCTAATTCTGGAGCCATTTCCTTAGCTAACTTGGTAGCTTCTACTACTTTGTCTACGTCAGCATGCTTTGCGCTTCCCTTGGAAGAATGGGACAGCATAGCAACCTTTGGCTCATGTCCTACTAACATCTTGAAGCTCTCAGCGGAAGAAACAGCGATTGCTGCTAATTCGTCCGGAGTTGGGTTCTGGTTCAGACCGCAGTCAGCGAATACGAATGTACCGTTGTCGCCAAGATCGCAATCCGGAACTTCCATTAAGAAGAATGCGGAAACTAACTTGGTTCCTGGTTTGGTCTTAATAACCTGTAAGCAAGGTCTTAAGGTGTTTGCTGTAGAATGGCAAGCGCCGGATACCATACCGTCAGCATCGCCGTTCTTGATCATTAAACAGCCATAGTAAGCGTAGTCGCCTAAGATGGTCTCTTTTGCCTTCTCAGGAGTCATGCCTTTTGCTTTTCTTAACTCAACGAAGAGATCGATATATTCCTGGGTCTTCTCGTAGGTCTGTGGATTGATGATGGTTGCGCCGGAAACATCTAAGCCCTTGCTGTGCTCACCGATATCCTCTGGTGTACCGATGATGATCAGGTTAGCAAGTCCTTCTTTTAAAATTTTCTCAGCAGCTTCCCATGTTCTGCGGTCCATGGACTCTGGAAGAACGATAGTTTTTTTGTCTGCTTTTGCTTTTTCTTTGATAATGTCGATTACTGCCATAATCTTTTTTACCCCTTTCCTTATGTTGAAGCATATAACATTATTATATACGTAGCCCTCAGTGGAAACAAGCTGAATTTAACGAAATTTTGCATTTTTTTTCATACTTTTCGTTATTTTGGATAAGATGCAGACATGTTTCCCAAAAATCCCCGGGGTCAGATCTTTTCGTAATGATCTACATTGATCACGAAGATAGTAGCTCCGCCTACCTCTACAGTCATAGGCATGGTAGCATAGTTTACCATGGCAGTACCGGAAATATACGGCATGTTCACAGTCAGTTTCTGGTGCTGTCCGCATTCCCGCTTGATCAGAGTGATCACTTCTTCTACTTTTTCATCCTCTACACCGATCATCAAAGTGGTATTTCCTTTTTTCAAGAAGCCACCGGTGGTAGACAGTCTGGTCACACTGTAATGGTTCTGGTTTAAAAGGCTTACTACATCATCTTCATTATCATTTCGTACAATGGCGTATACTAATTTCATGGTTTTAGTCCTCCTTGCTTTGTTCTGGTATAGACTTATGAGCCCTGCACTTGCGTGCTCTGTTGCCTGCTGTCCCAGGCGGCTTGTTATAAGTATAGCATATTTATATAAAAACAGGCACCGAAATTTAGCTCCGGTGCCTGTTTCTTAATATTTTTAACATTATTTCAACATTTCTGCCTCGTCCGGGGATAAATGTTTCTGTTTATGAATAAATGTCTCTTTCTATGAAACGTCTCTTTCTATGAAATTATGAATTAGATGCCGGTTTGGTTCCAAGAGTGATCTGTACTTCATGTTCTACATAAGAACCATTTACAAGGGACTGTACTGTCAAAGAAACCGTAGAACCGCCTTCGTAGTAAGTAAGCATCTGCTTTAATTCTTCCATATTGGTAACAGACTGTCCGTCAAACTTGGTGATGATGTCCTTTTCTTTCAGGTCAGAATTTGCTGCTGCACCGCCTTCAACGATCTTGTATACATAGATACCAACCGGCATACCGTATTCCTTGGAAGCATTGGCATCAATATTGGTTCCCTGAATTCCAAGGTATCCCTGTGCGCTTTCATCAACTGCTTCTCTTGTCTTCTTTGTCATCAGGTTATTTAAGATCTCCTGTGCCTTTGAGATCGGGATCGCAAAGCCCATGCCTTCTACTTCTGTAGATGCGTTCTTTGCAGCGTTGATACCGATTACATTGCCATTTAAGTCAAGAAGGGCACCACCACTGTTACCAGGGTTAATGGCTGCATCTGTCTGGATGTAAGTATGCTGGATACCATTTTCATCTGTGATCTCACGGTCTAAAGCACTGATATAACCAACTGTCAGTGACTGTCCATAACCAAGTGCATTACCAATGGCAATTACCTGCTGTCCTACCTTTACATTATCAGAATTGCCCAGGGTTGCTACTTTGATCTTGCTCATAGTATCAGATGGGATATCAGAAAGCTTTACAGCAATGATCGCCAGGTCTGTTGCTGAGTCTGTACCCTTTACAGCAGCTGCTACCTGAGTGCTGTCTGTAAAGGTAACCTTCATATCTGTCGCACCGGATACAACGTGGTTGTTGGTAGCGATCAGAAGTTCTGTATCATTCTGTCCAACAATGATACCAGAACCGCTGCTCTGTGCCTGATAAGTCTGAGGCATACCAAAGAAATTGTTCTGTTCCACAGTCATGGTATCGTTGATGGCTACCAGAGAAGGCATTGCCTTTTCAGCGATGGAAGAAACATCGGTTACTGTAGATACAGCGGTCGTACTTCCGTTATTGGATGCAGCGCTTGTTTCCGGTACCTGTGCAGTGGTGGTTCCTTCTGTTTCTGCCGGTGCAGCAGCTGTTATATCAGCAAGTCCTGTAAGACGGGCGCCTACATAATTAACACCTGTCATCACACCGCCTGCTACTGTGCCAAACAGCACAGCTGCTGCAGTGATACCTGCTGCCTTTCTTGCCCAGCTGTTTTTCTTTCTTGGTGTCTGAACGGTTTCACGGTATTCATTTCTGTAACCATGTTCCGGTCTGTTATTCTGCTGTCTGCTCTCCTGCCACTGAGTTTTTCTCTCAGAAGAAGTTCTTTCAGAAGAACGGTTTGGGGTAGTCCAGTTTACATTCTGTGAAGAACCGGACTTTCCGTTTTCCTGTGACCGGGATGAACTGGTTTGAGTTTCCTGCTCATCTACATCATCCATAATTTCTGTTCTTTCGATCTCCTGATCTCTATCTTCTCTGTTTTCTCTATCTTCTTCGTACATAAAAAACGCTCCTTTCAGATGCCTTTGTATATTTCAAATGGATTTTTATTTTCTTTTTAATTTCTTTCTCTTTCCTTTTGATGACTACAATATACCCTCTGTTTTTGATGCAATTGTGATGCAATTGTGTATATTTTGTGTCCTGATCTTAAGGCATGCTGGACGAACCTTCTGTCCGTGGGTATAATAGTACCATGAATACGCCATTCTGTATACACAGACTTGGGACAGGAGACGAAAATAAGATGAAGATAACCGGTATTGTAGCTGAATATAATCCATTCCATAACGGACACGCCTATCAGATCAAAAAAGCCCGTGAAGTAACCGGCTGTGATTACTGCATCGCCGTTATAAGCGGAGATTTTGTACAGCGGGGAGAAGTGGCTGTTTTCAGTAAATACCTGCGTACAAAGATGGCACTTCTGTGCGGCGCAGACCTGGTCCTTGAGATCCCTTCCATCTTTGCAGTAAGCAGTGCAGAGGACTTTGCAGCCGGTGCAGTTGCCCTTCTTGATCAGCTGGGAGTTGTGACCCATCTTTGTTTTGGCAGTGAAATGGGAGAAAGTGAACGTTTTATGGAAACAGCGGCTATTCTTGCAGATGAGCCGGACTCATTTTCCGCAAAATTAAAAGAAGGACTTTCAGAGGGGCTTTCCTGGCCTCAGGCAAGAGTCCGGGCTTTAGAAGCAGAAGGAATATCGGATCTTGGAAACTTCCTGGAAACGCCTAACAATCTGCTGGGTGTAGAATACTGCAAAGCCCTGATCCGGCAGAAAAGTCCCATCCAGCCGATTACTATTTTACGAAAGGGAAATGGATACCACAGCCAGGATCTTACAGGAGAACTTGCCTCCGCTTCCGCTATCCGCAGAGAAATCTTTAAAGAAGAACCGGATTTTTCCATTCTTTTATCGCAGGTGCCTGATGAAATACGTTCTCTCTTTAAGGCAGAAGTCCCTCTGCAGCCGGAAGATCTGTCTGATCTGCTAAATTACAGACTCCTGACTTTAAAGCGGGACGGGATCCCTTTTTCTGTTTTTGCAGATGTATCAAACGATCTTTCAGACCGCTTGGAAAGCAAACTCTATGAGCAGGCAGACTGGGAAGAACGGATCCGGCAGTTAAAATCCAGGCAATATACCTATACCCGGATCAGCCGGTGTCTTCTGCATATCCTTTTAGGCATTACAGATGAAATGGTCCTTGCAGGAAAAGAGGCCGGTTTTTCCCCCCTATGCCCGGATCCTAGGTTTTCGCAAAAGCAAAGCAGGGGTTTTAAGCGAAATAAAAAAGCATACCCGGACCCCGCTGGTCACAAAGACCGCGGATGCATCCAGGATGCTTTCTGGTACAGCAAAAATGTTATTTGAACAGGATCTGTATGCATCTCATGTGCGTCAGAGCCTGCTTTCAGGAAAAACAGGACAGCCGGTGCGTAATGAGTTTACACAGCCCATCTGTATTATATGATGATACCAGGATCAAAAGGTCGGAAATCCGACGCAAGCTTGCACACAGCGTTCTCAGTATCAGAGTTCCGGAGCCAGGAGACGGACAATGGCGGGATCTATATTCAGGAAATGGATCAGTTCCCGTATCTGCTCTCCTGTTTCTTTTTTCTTCTCTCTCTGCATCCCCTTCTTTTCTTAACACAGCACGCAGCAGAATATTTTTCGGTGTGTGCTCCATGTCAATAAATTCCAAAATCTGGGTATTGTAACCTCTGTATTCTAAAACCTTTGCCCGGATGCCATCTGTATACAAAGCTGCCATCCGTTCCTTAAGCAGGCCATATTCCAAAACAGGCTGCAGAACAGGATTGTGGATCTGACGGTTTAATTCATGCTGGCAGCATGGAACACCTTCGCTCCCCAGCCAACTGCCTTTTCCAGGGCATAATCCGTTGCCAGATCACAGGCATGAAGGGTGACTACCATATCTACATGATCCACCCCTTCATAAGAAGCAATATCCCCACAGGTAAAGCTCAGCTTCTCATATCCGTACCGTACTGCCAGGTCAGAACAATGGCGGATCACATCTTCTTTCAGGTCCAGACCGATGATCCGTACCGGATATCCCTTTACTTCTTTCAGATAATAATACATGGCAAAGGTAAGATAGGACTTACCGCAGCCAAAACCAATGATCACATTTTCTTTGTTTTTATTTAACTGAGGAAGAATATCTTCTATAAATTCAAGGAAACGGTTGATCTGACGGTACTTATCATAGCGGCTGTGGACAATGGCACCTTCTTTTGTCATAACCCCAAGATCTACCAGAAAAGGAACCGCTGTTCCTTCCGGTAAAAGATACTGCTTTTTACGGTTATGCTCCAAAGCAGCCTGGGCGATCATGCGGGCCTGCTTCTTAAATTTTACAGTCATTTTTCCTTTTTTACTTACAAGTACTGTTGCCTTGCCTCTGGCACAGGTGATCTCAGCCTGACGGAAAGGACCATTTAAGCAGTTTTCTACATAAATAACAGCTTCATCTCTGCTTAAATTTTTATGAAAAGCCTGTTTGCCTTTCTGCTCCTCTGCCTGGAAGATCAGATTTCCCTTCAGGAGCAAAGGACGGATCTTTGACTTTGAAAAATGATCCGGGTCCGAAGGATTGCTTAAAAGAATCCTCTCTAAATCCTTTTCAAGGCAAAATTCCAAAGCTTCCCTTAACTGTGCATGTTCATTGGATCCTACCATTGTTGTCCCTTTCTCCTTTCAGTCTTCACCTAAAAGCTTTCTGGAAAGCTGCAAAAGTTCCCCAAACTCCCGGATCACTGCCTCTGCCCCGTTTACCTGTCCAAAACCATAGGCAGCATGGACAAAGGGGATTCCGGCATCTGCAGCTGCCTCTGCGTCCATGGCAGTATCGCCTACATAAAAACTTTGATCTAAGTGGTTTCTCTGGATCACCATGGAAATATTATCTGCCTTGGAAAGACCGGTATTTCCATAACATTCAATATCTGTAATATATTCTTCCAGATTACAGGAACGCATTAAAACCTCAATATAGCCCTTCTGGCAGTTGCTTACAATAAACAGTTTATATTTCCAGCTTAACTGCTGAAGAACTTCTGCTACCTGAGGGTAAAGAATTCCCGGATGATCCTCCAGATACTGGTTTTCATATTCCATACAGGCTTCCATTACCTCTAAGCGTTTTGCAGGAGGCAGATCCGGAAATAATGCGTCTCCGAAATCTTTCATGTTCTTGCCCATATTCCGGCTGATCATATCCGGAGTGATGGGTCTTGGTCCATTTAACAGCTTTTCTGCCGCTACCTGCCAGGACTGGGCCACCTGAACAGAAGAATCCCATAAGGTTCCGTCTACATCAAAAATAATTCCCTTTTTCATCCTTTATTCTCCCCTTTTGTTATCCTTTCCAGCCGCTTCTTAAAAGTTCCGGATACTTGTCTAAATGTGCATGGTCATTAAAACATTCCAGTGTAAAGCGTTCATTCTTTTCATCCCATTGAAGTTCTGTAATACTGCAGTTTTCCAGATCTTTTCCAAGAATACGGAAACGGCTTAACGGAATTCCCGTATAATAAGCAGCCATGACCCGGATCAGCCCGCCGTGTGTTACCACTGCGATCCGTTCATATCCTGTTTTTACAAGGCCTTTTAAAACAGGATCCGCCCGTTTTACCACATCAGCAGCACACTCACCGCCCGGATAAGCAAGATCTGTTTCCATTTTTGCCTGTTCCTTCTTAAAATCTGCAAACTTTACATCAATCTCTTCATCAGAAAGACCTTCCATCTCCCCGAAATCAATTTCACGAAGTTCCGGACAGATGGTGTGTTCCACATTCCAGTATAAATTAGCCGCCTGGGCTGTCTCTACGGCTCTTAACAGGTCACTGGAATAAACCGCCTGGATCTTTTTAGGAAAAAGCCGCTCACCTAAAAGGGCTGCCTGACGGTAGCCCTCTTCACAAAGATCAACATTAACATTGCACAGGCGGCTGTTCTGCCGCCCATGACGGATGAGATATAATTTCATACGTATCGAGTCCTAGTTCTTAAAGCTGTGGATCGGAGCCGGGATCCGTCCTCCTCTTGTAACAAATTTCTCACAGGAGAATGTATTAACAGGAATGATCGGTGCATAACCTAAAAGGCCGCCAAATTCTGCTGTATCTCCTACTTTCTTTCCAATCACTGGGATCAGGCGGACTGCGGTAGTCTTCTGGTTGACCATACCAATGGCTGCCTCATCAGCAATGATACCTGCAATGGTAGTAGAAGGTGTATCTCCCGGGATAGCGATCATATCAAGACCTACAGAGCATACACAGGTCATAGCTTCCAGTTTTTCAATGGTAAGAGCGCCAAGGCTTACAGCATCGATCATTCCCTGGTCTTCACTGACAGGAATAAAGGCACCGCTTAAACCGCCTACATAAGAAGATGCCATAACGCCGCCCTTCTTAACCTGGTCATTTAACATAGCAAGGGCTGCAGTAGTTCCAGGAGCGCCTACACGCTCTAAGCCGATCTCTTCCAGGATCTCGGCCACGCTGTCGCCTACAGCAGGGGTCGGTGCTAAAGAAAGGTCAATGATATCAAAAATGGGATTTCAAGAAGCTTGGATGCTTCCTGGGCTACCAGCTGTCCTACACGGGTGATCTTAAAGGCAGTCTTTTTAATGGTCTCGCAGAGAACTTCAAAGTTTTCGCCTCTTACTTTTTCAAGAGCCACTTTTACAACACCAGGGCCGCTGACACCTACGTTAATGATGGCATCTGCTTCTGTTACACCATGGAAAGCACCTGCCATAAATGGGTTATCATCTGGTGCATTGCAGAATACAACCAGCTTTGCGCAGCCTAAGGAGTCGTTATCCTTTGTAGCCTGGGCAGTTTCTGTTACAATGCGGCCCATTAATTCTACAGCGTCCATGTTAAGACCTGTTTTGGTAGAACCTACGTTAATAGAGCTGCATACACGGTCTGTAGTTGCCAAAGCTTCCGGGATAGAAAGGATCAGGTTTTTATCAGCTGTAGTCATTCCCTTGCTTACAAGAGCAGAATAACCGCCAATAAAGTTGACGCCTACTTCCTTTGCTGCCTTGTCCAGAGTCTTAGCAATGGTAACAAAATCTTCCGGCTTTTTGCAGGCAGAACCACCTACTAATGCAATAGGAGTAACAGAAATTCTTTTATTTACAATGGGAATACCAAAATCCCTTTCAATATCTTTTCCGGTGGAAACCAGATTTTTTGCCAGAGTGGTGATCTTTTTGTAGATCTTTTCGTTGACAGTATCCAGATCACTGTCTGCGCAGTCAAGAAGACTGATACCCATGGTAATGGTACGCACATCCAGCTTTTCGTGTTCGATCATATTGTTGGTTTCATTTACTTCGTAGATATTAATCATGACCTGTTTTTCCTTTCAGATGTTTATCGGCTTTATTCGTATGGGGATATCACCACCTGGTGACGTATATATTTAAATTCTGTGCATCTTTGTAAAGATCTCTTCTCTCTGGATCTTTACGGTTACACCGATCTCTTCTCCCACTTTTTCCAGCTCATCTGCAACCTCTCCGAAGGTCTTTTCGATAGCAGACACATCTACGATCATCATCATGTTAAAATAACCCTGTACAATGGTCTGGGAGATATCCAGGATGTTTACATGATTCTCTGCCAGATAAGTACATACCTTTGCGATAATTCCCACTGTGTCTTTTCCTACTACTGTGATGATTGCCTTACTCATTTTTCATTCTCCTCTTCTTTTTTTATACTCACGAACCCGCGCTTTCGCGCTTTACCGCCTGCTTACGCAGGCAGTTCGTTCGTTACAAGCAAACTACTTCACTCATTTTATCTCTGGAGGCAACGGAAATGGAGAAATCCGATGCTCCATACGGGCAGTCCCCCTCGTCAATTTCCAGACGGACTGTCTCATAAGCCAGTTCCGCGTAATTATTTTCCTTGCTTAAATGGCCTAAGAAGATTTTTTTCAGATTATCATGAAGGATATTATTTAACAATCTCCCTGCATTTTCATTGGACAGATGACCGTGATC
>OGLW01000782.1_pt1 | contig 12705 bp, 10 predicted proteins | sample 1572961 | NCBI WGS metagenome assembly OGLW01 (sample SAMEA2581880, study PRJEB24529) | metagenome | biome: Human gut stool | place: China | collected 2011
TCCGATCTGTAACAGAGATATCTTCCGGATAATGATGATCCAGATAGTTCAGCACTTTATAAGCAATGGCTGCGCTGGCATCCACCCGCACAGAAGCCAGAAGTTCTTCACATTCCCTGAAAATGGTAATAAACATGCGCCTTAAATCTGCACCAATATACATTTCCCAGTAAAGCCGTTTTTCACGGTATTCTTTTTCCAGTTCCTGGATCACATCATACACATAATTCCAGATGGGATCTGTAAGGGCAAGAAGATGAGAGAAATTCTCAGGTCTTTTAATAAAAATGGAAATAATCTCCGGCGTATTGATCTCTTTCTGAAAAAACAGAGGATTGATCTGGATGATATACCGTTCATAGGGATATTCCAGCACCTTTAATGTATGCTCCTCCAGACTGTTTAAAAGGATCATCCCGCCTTTTGACACTTCATACTGTTTTTCACCTACCTGATAAAGGATTTTTCCTTTCAGAAGAAACACAAGCTGATATGTATGCTCATAATGAGGTTCCAGCTGATAGCAGCAGGAACTGTATCTGTGTTCCATCCAGAAATCTTCCATAACTCTCCCACCTCTCTTTACCCCGCAATTTTCTAAGGGTATCCATGCCCCATTGTACCAGATATCCTACAAAAAGAAATGGAAAAACAAAGTTGCAAGCAATACATTTGCAAGGATCGCAAATGGCTGTGCCGCGCCATATCCGGCTGTTGGTTCCTCAGAACCGGTAGAACTGATGGCTGCTCCCAGTCCGGGCGCGGAAGTACAGCCGCCTGCAATGGCACCGCTTAAGATGATCCAGTTCAGTTTGAAAATATAATGACCGATCAGGAAGCTTACCAGCACTGCGGCTGCTTCTACGAAAATAGCGGCAATTGCCAGTGAAAGGCCGGATCCCATTAAAGACATAACTACATCATATCCATAGCGGAGTCCTACTACTGCCATAAAGAAAGTCAGTCCCATCTGATACATGATACCAAGGCTTTTATCTTCCATACGGAAATTTACAGGTCCGATCTGTCCCACATAGCTTAAGATCAGTGCTGCTAACAACACACCGCCTGCTGCGCCTAAAGAGAAGCTTCCAAATCCGCCTAATGGAATAGTAATACTTCCAACTGCAATACCGATGATCGCAACAAAAGAGAGGATCATGAAGTTTAATGGCTGAGGTTTCATCTTCTTTTCCCCTGCCATATTTTCTTCCAGTTCTTTCTGATATTTCTCCCGCTCTTTCTCCATATCAATACGAAATACCTTTGGAAGCAGTGTTTCCATTACTACGATCACAAGAACACCGATAGGGAACGCTACAGTATAACCAAGGCTTATAGAAGAAGCGGCTGCTTCTTTGTAAGCTGCTACCTGTTCTTCATTTAAAGATGGGGTATCTTCCACAGTCAGACTTCCTGACGGATCGATCTTTAATAACATTTTTTCTTTGTCTTCTGCAGAATAATTTTCATACAGTTCCTTATAATCTACCTGACCGGCTGCATCCAGGGCTGTTCCGTATCCAGGTGTGGTAGTCATAGCTCCTGCATACATACCAATGGTCTCAAATGGTGTAATAGCTTCGTTTCCTGAAAGAACCGTTCCATAAAGAACACAGGCTGCGATCAGGGAAACCACCGGGATAGAAACACCGATCACAACAAATTTGCTGCCGTATTTCTTAAAAATGGCACCGATACTTCCGCCTACCTTCATTCCGATGGAAACAAGAAAAAGCAGCAGAAAGAAAGTAAAGAAAGCCTGTGCAACCACACCTGTAGAAAGGATCCTTTTCGCTGTACTGTAGTACTTCTGTCCCTCTTCTACTGTGTGAGCCCATTTTGTTACAAAATAACCGATCACAATACCGGTAAAGATACCACCGGAAACTCCCAGTGAAAAACTGCCGATCTTGATCTTTCCGATCAACAGTCCTGTTGCAATGGCAAGAAACATTAAAAAGAACTGGTTCGTTAATACTGAATTGATCATTGCTGACATTTGATTCCCTCCAAATCGTTATCTGAACATTTATACATTTTTGTTCATCTACACATGAAAAATACGTTCTGCGTTTCCATAAAGGATGGACTCTTTTTCTTCTGCAGACAGCCCCAGACTGTCAATACATTTTAAAGTCCTGTCAATATAACCCGGTCCCTTTTCCGGATCAAATGGCATATCAGAGGCAAATAACAGGTGGTCTTTTCCAAAGAAATCCAGACCACAGCGGATTGCGGAAGCAGAGCCAAAAGAAGCAGTATCTGCATAAAACTTCTTGAAAGTATCTAACGGATTGCCTTTCATTTTTGTCTTTGTCAGCTTTTCCTTTAATTCAGGTGCTGTTCTGCCCCCATACATCTTAAGGCCATTTTCAATACGGCCTGCCAGCATAGGGATCATGGCTCCTACATGATGAGTAACGATCTTTAACTGAGGAAAATCCTCAAAGATACCGGAAAACGCCAGGCGGCTCATAGCTACGGTTGTCTGGTAAGGCCAGCCGATGAGAAACCACAGTTCATATTTGGAGCAGTCCTCTGTAGGAAATTCCGGGACCATCTGTCCTCCTACCGGATGGATCAGGATCGGAAGATCCAGCTTTTCGCAGATCTCATAGATCGGCCAGAACTTTTCCTGGTCAATAGCTTCTCCGTTCATATGTGTGTAGATCTGGATTCCCTTTGCCCCCATATCCTTGCATCGTTTGATCTCTTCCACAGACGCAGACACATTGTTAAACGGGATACCCCCGATAAATCCACAGTAACGGTCCGGATCGCTGTCTGTGATCTTTTTGATCTCATCATTTCCAATAGCTGCCAGCTTCGGTGATTTGTCCGGCCCTGCAAACAGCTCCACAGGCGGTGATACAATATTGGGGATCTGCTTATACCCCTCAAACCCTTCCATCACCTGCTTTCTGTACTCCATATCAGACATAGCCTGCATTTTCAGGGCACGTACAAACATGTGGGATTTGTTTGGTGATTCATTCATTGCCAGTTCTGCATACTTTTGCGGCATCAAATGGCAGAAAACATCAATTGACTTCATACTTTCTTCTCCTTTTCGTTTTTCTAAAGTATAGCCTTTACAGCCCCTGCTTTTCTGGTAGAATTCTGTTGTAAATTGGGTGTTTCCTGTCATATTCTGTCTGGATTTATGCACAAAAAAAACTGCCGCAGAACAAAGGTGACTTTTTCATCATCCTCTGCTTTGCGGCAGTTATATATTCACATTTTGATCAGATATTTACACTATTTTTTCCTGTTATTTCTTCAGTCCGTAATGATCAGCCAGTTTCTGCAGTGCAGGAAGTGCTCTGTGGATCATCTCATTGGATACGCAGTATGCCATACGAACATAACCAGGACAGCCAAAGCTGGTTGCAGGTACGATCAGCAGGTTAAACTTCTTGGCTGCTGCGGAAAACTCCGCGTCATCTCCTGTAGGTGCCTTAACCAGCATATAAAATGCGCCTTCCGGCTTTACACACTCAAAGCCCATATCCTTCATAGACTCATATAACAGCTTGCGGTTTCTGTCATAAAATTCCACATCTGTCTTTACATCCAGGCAGTCAGCTACAACCAGCTGGAATAAAGATGGTGCATTAATGTAACCGATGCAGCGGTTTGCAACCACCAGGGCATTGATCATGGTATCATACTCTGCGATCTGGCGGCTCACAGCCATATATCCAATACGCTCACCAGACAGGGACAGGGACTTACTGAAGGAATAAACGACAATGCAGTTTTTAATATAGTCCGGCGCAAATGGAAGCTCACAGCCATCATATACCAGTTCACGGTATGGCTCATCAGAAAGAACGTAAATAGGATGTCCGATCCGTTCCTCTGCCTTTTCCAGCATTTTCTGTAAACGGATCAGCGTTTCCTTATTGTATACAACACCAGACGGATTGTTGGGGTTGTTGATGATCACAGCCTTGGTACGCTCTGTAATATACTTATCAGCTTCCTCTACATTCAACTGGAAAGTCTCATAATCAGCCGGAACCACCTTTAAATTACCGCCAAAGTTCATAACATAACTGTTGTACTCACCAAAAAACGGCGCAAAGCAAAGGACCTCATCTTCCGGCTCCAGCAGAGAACGCAGAACACAGTTGATACCGCCTGCAGCACCTACGGTCATAATAATGTCATCTTTTGTAAAAGAAGAATTGTATTTCTTATTTAAGTTTGCTGCTACTTTCTCCCTTACTTCCGGATAACCGGCATTTGGCATATAGCAGTGTACAAAATTGGCATTTCTGTTTTCAAGAATATCATAAATGCTCTTCTTTACCTCTTCCGGTACAGGAGCGGCCGGGTTTCCAAGGCTGAAATCATATACATTCTCAGCGCCGACTTCCTTTGCCAGCTCAATACCTTCCTCAAAAAGTTTTCTTATTGTAGAACTTCCTGCAACCAGTTTCTGCATATTCTTTGAAAGAACCATCTCTCTACCTCCTACAGCGATCGTGCCTTTATCCTTTTGTGTCCGCACCGGCTGTTCTTTTTCATTAACAAAAATTTTAACACATTAACGTATCCAACGCAATGATTTTAGAAAAATTTATTTTGCCACTGTAAAGTCATAAAGTAATTCCGCATCTATTTTATTATAATTCAACATCTGGCATACTGTAACCAGCTTTCCTCAAAGCCTTTTATATGCTATACTCATTAATAAAGGTTCTTTTTATTTCAGCTCAAAAACGCAGCTTTTCAGAACCTGCCTATACCATGATCTGGAGGTAAAATCCTTATGAATACAGACTCATCCCAATTCATCACCGGACGTGAAGTTGCAGTACTGGATATGTTAAACGCAAGAGACAGGCGCCACGCCATCCAGCAGGAACTGATCCGCACCCACAATGCCACAGTCATTTCCTTCACCTTAAATATTCCCGGTCCCATCAAAGTCTTTCCTTTAGGAGAAATGACCTTTGAAGAAGGCATCCGTCTCATCGACTCCCAACTTCACGCCTGGAAGATCCCGGTCCTTGAAAAACGGACGATCCGCGATTTTACAGGAAACGAACAGTTCTGGTCTGTTAAAGGTGATACCCTTTTCATCAAAGAGATCCTCTGCCTTTTAGAAGACAGCCTGTCCTTTGGCCGTCTTTTCGATATTGATGTGATCCGTACCGATGAAACCAAAGTTTCCCGTACAGAACTTGGCTTTCCAGGCAGAAAATGCCTTTTATGCAGCAACGATGCCTTTGTATGCAGCCGTTCCCGTACCCACACAGTAAAAGAACTGTTAGATAAAGCCTGCGAACTGATGAAAGACTATTTTGAAGAAAAACAGGCAAAAAAACTGTCTTCCCTGTCCATGCAGGCCCTTCTCTACGAGGTAAGCGCCACCCCTAAACCAGGACTGGTAGACCGCAACAATACCGGCGCCCACAAAGATATGGACATCTTCACCTTTGAAGCCAGCGCCGTTTCCTTAAACCACTACTTTGAGAAATTCGCCCTCTGCGGCATGGAAAAAGAACACGAAAACGGCCACGAACCATTTTCCCGTATCTTTGCAAGACTGCGCTCTTTAGGGATCCAGGCAGAAGATGCCATGATGACCGCCACCAAAGGCATCAATACACACAAAGGACTTATCTTCTCCCTGGCGATCTTAAACTGCTCCTTAGGCTATATGTATGCAAACCATATCCCCTATTCCCCAGACACGCTGCTCTCCATCAACCGGAAACTGGTAGCCGATGTCCTGGAAGATTTCAAAGATATTACGGCAGAAACCGCCCGCACCAATGGCGAACGCCTCTACGCCCTCTATGGTATGAAAGGAGCCCGGGGTGAAGCACTGTCCGGCTACGCAACCGTATTAAAAACAGCTCTCCCCATCCTGAAAGAAGAGCTGAAAAAAGACCGTTCCATCAATGATGCCGGTGTGATCACCCTGCTGTCCATTATTGCGACCTCCGAAGACACCAACATCGTAAACCGCTCTTCCTACGAAGAAATGAAAGAACTGCAGGCCCGTATCCAAACTGTACTAAAAGAAAAAGCCCATGATACCCATGAGCTTCTTACTTATGCAAAAGAACTGGATGCTGAAATGATAGAACGCAACATCAGTCCAGGCGGCAGCGCCGACCTTCTTGCACTGACCTACTTTATTTACCTTTATGAGCAGGAACTTTGATCCTTCTCATATATAATTCTCATATATAAAAAACTGCATACCAGCTACACCAGCCGTCTGACCGTATTCCGGACGATCAGACGGTTTTCCAGAACGATCCTGCGGTTATCCTCTACGCCGTCTTCGATCCGGCGCAAAAGGACCCTGGTGCCCTCTTTTGCAATCTCACTCATACTCCGCTCAACCGTTGTCAGTTTCATACTGCTGTATCCAGACATATCCCAGTTATCAAAGCCGATCAATGAAACGTCATCCGGCACTTTCAGCCCTTCTTCTACTATAGCCTCTCTCGCTCCGAAAGCCATTTCATCATTGAAGCATAAAAGAGCTGTGGGATGGTACTCCAGAAGGAGCTTTGCCCCCTGATACCCGCTTGCGTACCGGTAAGTCCCGCTGACAGTGGGAATGATATCCGGATCCAGGCCATGTTTTCTGGCTGCATTCTGCCATCCAATATGGCGCAGTCTTGTAGAGTCCAAATTCGGAGCCCCTTCGATCACACAGATATTTCGATGGCCGTTTTCGATCAGATAATCCATTGCTGTTTCCATTGCCTTCGTTTCATCGGTTGTTACATTGAGTGCATCTATATCCACCTTACGGCAGATCACAACCATAGGGATCTTTTTCTCCAGAACTTCCTCCATAAATGCCCGGTCTTCCGTTCTCTGGCTTAAAACAATGATCCCATCATAATAGGTCGGATTTAATGTTCCCGCTTCGTGCATGTCAATACCTTTGACTACAATATTATACTTACTCCCTACAATACTGTATACTCCCGTGAGAACATCATGGAGAACGAAGGGTGATGTCATCTTGCTGATGGTTGAGAAATACAGACCGATCACATAGGATCTTGAAAGTTTCAGATGGATCGCCGCCTGATTAGGAACATACCCCATCTCCTTGGCAATCTCCAATATCCGCTTCCGACGATCCCCGTTTGTACTTCCGATCCCATTTAATGCTCTCGAAACCGTAGAATAAGAGACCCCCGCTTTCTGCGCAATATCTTTGATCGTTACCCCCATGTCTATTCCTCCGTCCCATTTTGATATCCTTTACAAACTAGTATATCACTTTTTATTGCGGATCACTGATCATGTTTTCAATATTTCTCAGTATGAACGCCTCTCCCTCCTGGCCTTCAACCTTTACATCGTGCATTATCAGTTCTTCAATATTATCTGCAAATATTCCTACTTTTGTACATGGCTCAATTCCGTCAAGCATGGCCGGAGCTCCTGGCTGCGGGTTTTCATCATAGGTAATATGAACATGTTCCATAACCACCTTCTGGATTTTTTTCTCCGGAAGTCCGTAGAAGAAAGCACCTGCAACATGACAGTTTTTTGCCTCAATATTTTTGAATACAAGACTGCGGATCTGGGGAGTACGCTCATCAACCGGAAGTGCCTCCTTGCTGCGAACATACTCAATATGTCCATCTGGATCACAGAAATAGAAGCAGTTAATAACGAGCGGTGTCATAACCTGATCCATCTGGATATTGTCAAACAGGATCCCGTCAACAATAGCATCTTTTCCCCGGCCACGTCTCGTCTTGATCCTAAGTCCACGGTCTGTATTGATAAAGAGACAGTCTTTAACAGTAAGGTTTATCACTCCTCCTGCCATTTCACTTCCGATCGTTACAGAACCATGACCGTCCCGCATACAGCACTGACGGATCATAAGGTTTTCACATGGACGTTTATACTTTGCACCCATATAAATTTTTCCGGCTTTAACAGCAATACAGTCATCTCCCAGAGAAAAATATACACCAACGATCTCTACATTTTTGCATGATTCCGGATCCAGGCCATCTGTGTTTGGGGAAACTTTTGGATTTAGTACCTTAAGATCTATAAAGCGGAGATTGTCGGAAAAATATGGGTGGATATTCCAGCTTGGACTGTTTTGTACCTGGATACCGGCAACAACTACATCCTCGCAGTGATTGAGAAAGAGCATTCTCGGGCGGAATGCGATCCGCTTCACTTTTGGCTGATACCACCAGTTGTCCTCATCAAAATTTGCGTTTCCGTCAATCACTCCTTTTCCGTAGATCACAACATGTTTCACATTAACACCTGTAATGATCGCGGAAAACATAGGAAGAGGATTTCCCTCCCAAGTTCCAAGATTATACTCTTCTGTCTCATCCCAGCTCTGGATCAGTCCCGGATAGATTGGAAATTTCCTGCGGTCTGTTTCAGCAGAAAGCACAGCTCCCTGTGCCAGTTCCAAATTCAGGTCATCCTTTAAAAACAGGCTGGTCACCTTATAAGTTCCCTCAGGGATCAGCACACGGCCTTTTTTCGGGCATGCCATAATGGCAGACTGGATAAAAAGAGTATCATCCGTGATTCCATCTCCCTTTGCACCAAAATCCCTGACATTAAGTGTCACAAATTCCTCATCAGTCTTTATCTCGATACACGCCTGCTCATCTTCTGCCACTATACGTACCTTATAATCGGAAGAAGGCTGCAGATCATAGATCCCGGTAATCACCCGGTCTGTCTTCTGGTAAAATGCGTCATTGACATAGACTTCATATTCTCGTTTTGTGTGAAAGATCCCCTCATCCCCGATCTCAATGGTAGCAGATCTTGCATTCTTAAAAATACAGCTTACTTTCGTGAACTACCCATTGTCTAAAGCCAATGGGCTTCCTGCTTCCCTGACCTCGTAACCTACTATCTCCACAGGCGTTAATTCGGGCAGTTCCTGCCCTATGTTGTTATTCCTTTTATGCTATTTGTCTTAATCCTTCTTCCAGTATATTCTTCGCCGCATTGATATCCCTGTCATGATTCGTTCCACAGACGGGACATATCCATTCCCTTACTGTCAGATTTTTCGTCTCTGTATTTTGGTATCCACAGACTGAACACAACTGACTACTGGCATAGAAGGTATCTATTTTGACATATTCCCTTCCATTCCATTTTGCCTTGTATTCCAACTGCCTTGTCAGCTCATACCATGATACATCACTTATTGACTTTGCCAGATGATGATTTTTTACCATATTCTTTATCTGCAAATTCTCCGAGACTATCACTTGGTTTTCGCTGATAATCTCATGGGATATCTTGTGAAGATAATCTTTTCTGGTATTTGTTATTTTCTCATGGCATAATGCTATCTTTTTCTTTGTTTTGTAGTAATTTTGACTTTTTTTCTCTTTATGGGCTAACTGCCTTTGCAGTTTTTCCAGTTTCTTCTCGTTTTTTCTGATAATTTTGGGATTTTCGTATTTCTTTCCACCAGAAGTAATACATAAATCCTTAATACCTAAATCGATTCCTGTATTTTGGGTTGTATGTGGCAGTTCCACATGTTCTGTTTCCACTAAAACCGATACATAATATTTCCCACTCGGCACTTGTGATATCGTTGCTGATTTTATCTGCCCGCTAAACTTTCTATGCAGTTTTACTTTTACGCCTTTTAATTTAGGCAATTTTACTTTGTTTCCATCGAAATCTACTGTTATGTTGCCATTCGTAAAATTTGTTGTATATGATTTATGATTATCATGTTTACTCTTAAACTTTGGATAACCTGCATGCTCCCTAAAAAATTTCTGATATGAACTGTCCATGTTATAAATCGCATTTGTTAAAGCAAACTTATCCACTTCTTTCAGCCATTCATACTCTTTCTTTAATTCCCTGTTGCAGTAATTATTACAATCTGTTTTGCTGACAGATTTTTTCTCTTTTTCGTATCTTTCTTTCCGATATGCAAGTGTCTGATTATACACAAAACGGCAACAGCCAAATGTTTTTTCTATCTGTACTTTCTGCTCATTATTGGGATATATTCTGTATTTATATGCTTTTAACATTCGCTGCCACCTTCTTTCTTAGCCTTGATTTTCGATATACTTTTTTAGCATTTCTTCTGATACATTTCCTACACTACAAGCAAAATAACCATCTGTCCAAAATGTATGTTCTTTCCAGAAATGCTTCCGCAAATAATTCGGATAGCGTTTCCATATATGGTAAGTCGTATAACTTTTCATTAGGTTTACAATTTTACTCACCGACATTGTAGGTTCAGTTTCTATCATGTAGTGAATATGGTCTTTGTCAGTTTCCATGTATTTGATAATAACTTTGTGCTTTTGACATATCTCATATGAAAACTGCTTTATATCATCTGATACCTGTTGCGAAACCAGTAATTTCTTCCTATATTTGCAGACGAAAATAATGTGGTATTGTAATAAATATTTGTGTCTGTTTTTAGATTTCCATGTTCCCATATCATTAGCATACAATAATTCTCAGCTTTTGGCTACCTTAACCCACCGTCTAAAGCCAGTGGGATTGCGGTAGCCTTATTTCAAGTGCGCTTTCCGGGAACTGGGACAGATCAATAATATCTGCGTACTGGTTTAAATCAGCAAAATTTGTTCCATTATTAGAATAAAGGTCGATCCAGTTCCAGTTGATCTACATCAGATCTGCTGAGTTGCCGCCCAAGATGTTTAAGGACTGTTTCTCTTCCCATCCGGACCATGCGCCGTATTCCGGACTTACAGTTACACCTTCGTATTTTGCCTGAAAAGCCTCGATCGCTTTTTCAGTTGCTTCATGTCTTGAATCTCCGCCCCACCAGGAAAAAGTGATGTTACCGGAAATATCACCGGAATTTCCGCCTTCTGCGCTGCTTTCACCTGCTGCCTTGGTATCTGCTGTAGTAGTTGTGTTGCTTCCACCGCATCCAACCAGTGAAATTGCTGTAACGGAAGCCATTGCCAGTGCTGCTGCTCTCTTCATTTTCTTCATAAAAAACTTCTCCCTTCCTATAATGTCAAGCCCTTCACCTGCTTTCTTCTGATTAGTTCTTTTGGTATTATCATACCGCCTTTACCGGGGGTTTGTCTTGTGGAAATTAAAAATACCCCAAGCATCTGCTGCTTGAGGTATTTTTCAGCGGAAAAAGCGAAGCATCCCAAAATCCTCTGTTATATTCTTCTCCTTCATAACTCTCAGATAATCCAGCCTTGCTGTTTCAATATGTTCAGCCAGCGCCTGCTGCGCCAGTCTGCTGTCTCCTGACTTAAGACCCTCTAAAATCATTTGATGATCCCTGTATGCTTTATCCTGATATTTACGCTCCAGATATGAAATCATCCTTACCCGACGGCACTGAAGAAGCAGGCTTTCATGAAAACGTATCAGTTTTTTATTCCGTGAGAGATTTACAATTGCTGATCCGCCTCAAAATTTTCCTTAATTCTTCCGGCTATATTAGCATCCTCCATATTCCGGTTAATACGCTCCAGTTCTATCAGCCTTGTTTCATCAATCCCTTTTTCAAGAGCAATACGTACAGCTGCAACCTCAATTCCTTCTCTTGCATCAAAAAGATCAATAATTCCATCTTCTGTAATAGGACTGACCTGATAGCTCTTCCCCGCACCTGCATCTACAATCAAATCATCGCCTTCAAGCTTCTGCAGCGCCTGACGGATCGGCGTTCTGCTCATTCCCAGTTTTTTACTTAATGTAAAATCTGATACGATCTGGCCCGGTATCAACTCAAAATTACAGATCATATTTTTAATGTCTTCATATGCCTGATCCACTAACAACACTGTTTTCTCCACTTGATTCGCACCCCCCCGTTCAATAATTATCCATTGCATTTTTCTATTCTATCACAAAATCTGAAAATCGGATAGAAAAAGCTGCAGAGTTTCCATATTTGATGGTTCCCACTGCAGCTTTTCTTTATAACTGATCCATAATATGTCTCAAATTTTCATAAGATGCCCTGGCAGAACTGATCATATCCGGAAAACCGAAGGATTCTACACTGACAGCTCCGGTATAACCTATTTCCTTCAAAGCACCTAATGTTTCGGCGAAATCATAGTGCCCATGTCCTACAAACCAACGGTCATTATCTGCAACGTGTACATGACAGATTTTCCCCTTAGCTGATTGAATTGATTTTTTAATATCACTCTCTTCAATATTCATATGGTATGTATCCAGATGCAGCTGCAACCATGGTGATCCAACCATTTCCAGAAGTTCAAGTCCCTCCTTAACGGTATTGATCACATCGCTTTCATACCGGTTGATAACCTCAAGCCCCAGATATACCTGATATTTTCCCGCTTCTTCTGCACATTCCCGCAGAGCAGGTATCAGATTGGCAAAATAGCTTTCTCTGCTTTCGCAGTCTGATACCTTTCCCTTAATCAGCCCGATAATCACCACAGCATGAGGATAATCAGAAGCCGTAAGGATATGTCCCTTAATACGTTCAATTGCAGCCTGTCTTACATCCGCATCTTCGCTGGATAAAAACACCCTGTCTTTTCCATAGGCAGATCCTGTTCCAATCGAAGTCAAACTCAGGCCAAACTGATCCAATTCCTCCTTTAACTGCTTCCTGTCAAGCTGAGAGGAATCATGGATATGAAGCTCTACGCCATCATATCCTATGCTGCGGATCTGTTCAAAGCACCAGTTATCCTCACC
>OGLW01000785.1_pt1 | contig 12681 bp, 8 predicted proteins | sample 1572961 | NCBI WGS metagenome assembly OGLW01 (sample SAMEA2581880, study PRJEB24529) | metagenome | biome: Human gut stool | place: China | collected 2011
AGATGCTTTAAGGCATTAAGAATAAGTGCTGATGAAGCTCCCAAGAAATCAGTTGTCTTTGATGTGATTATTGTGCCATCCTCAAACTCAATAGCTGCACAGGCAACACCTGTTTCCTCTGCTCTCTTCTTAGCCGCTACAGTTACCTTTCTGTCATCGGTTGTAATCTTAGCCTGCTTCATAAGAAGCTCTATTTTGTATACTTCACTCTCTGATGCTTCTTCCTTTGCAACTCTGTTTACTGCTGTATAGTATCTTCTGATAATTTCCATCTTAGATGCCTCACAGCATGCCTCATCATCCACTATGCAGTTGCCTGCCATATTAACACCCATATCAGTTGGTGACTTGTAGTAAGTATTCTCACCATATATTTCCTCTAATATGGCATTAAGTACAGGATATATCTCTATATCACGATTGTAGTTGACTGCTGTCTTTCCATATGACTCAAGATGGAATGGGTCTATCATATTTACATCATTAAGATCTGCTGTAGCTGCCTCGTAAGCAAGATTAACAGGGTGTTTAAGTGGTATGTTCCATATAGGAAATGTCTCAAACTTAGCATAACCTGCCTTAATTCCCCTCTTATTCTCATGGTAAAGCTGTGAAAGACATGTCGCCATCTTTCCACTTCCAGGGCCCGGAGCTGTTATAACTACAAGCGGTCTTGTTGTTTCTATATAATCATTCTTTCCGAAACCATTGTCACTTACAATATTAGGTATATTAGATGGATACCCCTCTATAACATAATGCTGGTATACCTTAATTCCCTTCTTTTCAAGCTTTTCCCTGAACTGGATAGCTGCTGGCTGTCCTGTAAACTTAGTTATAACAACACTTCCAACATACAGTCCCTTCTTCTCAAACTCTCCTATAAGTCTTAGCACATCAACATCATAAGTTATACCAAGGTCGCCTCTGACCTTATTCTTTTCTATATCTGCGGCACTTATTACGATAACTATCTCAGCTACATCTGAAAGCTGCATAAGCATCTGTAACTTGCTGTCCGGATGAAAGCCCGGAAGTACTCTTGATGCATGATAATCATCAAAAAGCTTTCCACCGAATTCAAGGTATAACTTATCACCAAACTTACCTATTCTTTCCTTAATATGCTCTGACTGAATTTTAAGATACTTGTCATTATCAAAACCTATTCTCATCTTAGCCTGTTCTCCAATCTTTGAAACACTTTAATGTCAGCACTTATAAATATTAACTCTGACCAGTAATCATTTTATCAGAACGACACTTATTTATCAATCTTATATAGCAATAAAAAACCTGCAAAAATTTGGCGTATAATGCTCCTCTTTTTGCATGTCTGTCTATAATTTCATGCGTGTTCCAATGGTACCATATTAATATCCACACTGCCGTCTGTATGCCTTGTTATCAGCGTTCCGCCCCTCTGTGTATGCCTTTTTACTATCCCCTTGTACCCAAGATAATCAATCGACATTCCATAAGTCAGTTGGATACCTTTATACACAAGTGACAGCGTATTAAGGTGGTCATGTCCACAAAACATCCACTTTATCACACCATTTTCCACTGCTTTGTTAAAAAATGTACCATCAAATCTTGGGATACCAAAATGTTCATTAGCTTCGCCTATATTGCCATGCTTATATATGACACTTTTATCGCCCATTTTCATCTTTTCATAAGCCTCTTTAAACTCATTTACAGGAATATGGAAAAATGCCATCGCCTTAATATCCTCATTCTCACTTTTCAGCTCATCAAGCTTATCCATACACCAGTCTACCTGGTCTTTATGTATGCAGTCAAAGCCACTGTAAAACCAGCTACCCTCTCCATACATATTAGAATCAAGAAATGCAAGCGGCAGCACAACTCTTCCTTTGCTGTCTGTAAGATTAATAAAATAATTGCCCATTCCGTATATATCTTTTCTTCCCTTTGCAAATATACTGTATTCACCTGAACTGTATATATCCGAAAGCTTGTCTTTTCTGTACTTTGCAAGTATCTCACAATCGTGATTGCCAAATACAAGCGCATATGGTATTGCAAATCTATCCATAAAGCTTATAAGCAGCTCTCCCTGACGCTTATTATTCATAGTTCCTGCCTTAGGAAAGAAAGGAAATATGGAATCTCCCGTAAGCACAATAAGGTCTGGCTTAGTTCTTTTAATAATTCTGCTCACTGCCCTTAATGCAAGCCTGTCTTTCTTTCTTGAAAACATTCCAAAACCCAGATGAAGGTCTGTAAGCTGGAGTATTTTATAATCCCTGTCTGTATTTATCTTAAGTGCAAATGTTTCATTATCAAGCTGTTTAAAATTGTCTGATTTGTACATAATAATTAATCCTCATTTCTACGCACATTTACTGATATATCTGATTTTGACCATATTCAGCTTAATGGTATAAGGGCTCCTATGGCAGATATTATTGTAGATACCACCATAAGCACCTGAAAAGGCATTGTTCCAAATACACCACATATCGGACTTCTTCCAGCCTTTTTCCTTGACTTTCCATAAGTCAGCACAAGCATGATACTGACTAGCACAACTACACCACTCATTATTCTTGTAAGAACTATAAAACTGCTGACACCAAATATAGCAAAAAGCATACACGGAATAGTAGCTATAAGCCAGCTTATCCTGTTTCCTGTTCCTATCTGCTCATGAACCACATCTCTTAATGCAAGCGTATTAGACCAGAAGGTTGTAAGCAGGGCAAACAAAGAAAATATACCTGCAAGGATCATAGCCCAGCTTCCTATGCTTTCACCAAGCTGCATATAGGCAAGCTCTTTATCAAGTGTTCCTTTAGTTCCAAGAAGCACTGTAAGTGTTACAATAAGAACGAAAAGAGAGGACAATCCGAAACCTGCAAATATTGTCTTTCTTATCTTTCCCGCATCTCCATCAAGTCCCTTAACAACCTGTATAACTGCCTGATTAGCAGAGGTTGCAAAAACCACCATACTATAAAGTGCAAGCAGATTGTTCAAATGAAATGGTGCTGTATACAAAGCATTAACAGGATGCATAAATGTACCAATCGTCATAACTGCAACTATAACCATGAGTACTGCAACTGCATACTTCTGTGCTATTCCTACAGCCTTCATCCCTATAAATACTACTATTCCGGCTATCACATAATAAATAAGCTGTGCTGCCCACAAAGGAATATTAAACCAGTTCACAAATATCTGTGCTCCACCATTAATATTGCCACTCACACCTATCATAATAGCCAGTCCATATACTATAAACATTATCCAGCTGAACACCTTTTTCATCCTGCCAGTAAAAAGTTCACCTTCAAAGCTTTTTACAAGCTGTACGCCACCATTATTGTATGAAAGCTCAGCTATTATTAAATGAAGTATTACATTGACTATATAAGCAATAGCAACCATCCATATAACATCAAGCATACTGTTTTTTGTTGCAAGATATGGCACTGCTATAATACCTGTTCCTATGCTGTTGCCAACTATCATGCTTATCGCCTCAAAGGTTGATAGTCTGGCTTCCGAATTAATTGTCCCTGCCATATAATACCCTCCGCTATTATATTTTGTATTTTAATTATCCAACTTACCATTCCCTATGTATATATGATATCAGCAGCAAAAGTCCCACCCGACTTTGAACTTTTGCCCCTGGCATCATATATATAATAAAACTGCTGACTATTAAAAGCCAGCAGTTTTATGCCCACATACACGGCTTAATATATACATAATAACATTTATTTCTGTATGTATAAATAGCCTGTCTTATTAATTTGTTTATTTATCTGCATAGATGTTTTTATGCCTTCACCTTATTTTCCTTACATACAACATTAACGTTATCCAGTCAAGCAGTATTACAATAACAGCGACAAATGGACACCATATTGCTTCTCTTACACACTCAAGCATACATATTCTTACAAGTACTGTATCTTTAGCCCCTGTCCTTTTTATGATTCTTAATCTGCTTTCATATTTCTCACATCTGTTTTTTACTATAAGAACAGATACTGCAATAACAACAAACACAGCTGCTAACAGGGATATTCCATATAGCATCATTGTTTCAATAGTTTTCTGCTTTAACAGATCCTTTTCTTCCGAATAGCTTTTATAGGAAAAACCACTCTGTCCAAGATATGAGGATACTATGTTACCAGTTGACACTAAAGCTGAATCTATGCCATAGCGTATATTTACCTGATTATATTTAAGCTTTAATGTAAGTTCATCCGGAAGTTCATTAAGTATAAAATATTGTTTAATATTTTCATTCTGATTATCAAGTGCCTCCTGCAAAAGAGCCGTTGTAGAAATCATGGTAAACTGTCCGAATTCAGGTATATATTCTTTAAATGCAGTATTAATCTCATCCCTGTTTTCATCAGTAATGTATATGACTGCTGCCACATTTGTATCAGCTGCAGGTGTATATCTTGTTTTATAACGATATCTTCTTTCAAGCTCTGTGTTGGCATATTTTCCAAGAAATCCTCTATAAGCCTCCTCTGATATGACTCCCTGTTCATATCTTTCACGTGTTTCCTGTGTAGTCTTAGTCTGTGATTCAACATTTGAGCCAGAAAGACAAGTTCTTGATATAAGATTAAGCTCTTCAAGTCTATCAAGTGAAAGCTTATTACTAACATATTTGTATGCACGGTTCCAGCTCCATGTTTTATGATTAGCTATTACATCTGCTGTGTCGGGATCATCTTTTACGTTAACATATTTTTCCCATACGTTATCCATATAATATCTTATGAGTGCATCCGAATATTCACTTTCACTTCCATCCCACTGATGATATACAAACTGGTCGTTTCTCATATTATCAGCATATCCATATAAGTTCAGTGTCATACCCGGCTGTAATGTATCATCATACTGTCCTCTTATATTGGTATCCTTAAAAACTACCGAAAGCTCACCAGCCGCCCATTTTTCATAGTCAGGTGCATTACCGCCTGCATATTTGCATATAATATCATATATACTGCTATCTGGTTCTACATACTCTGATGCATACAGATACTTATAATTCTTTTCTTCAAGCTTTCCATCACTATCTGATATATAATCATCTGCACCTATCTTATTATAGTCCATTCCATCCCAGTACCAGCTTCTTCCTGTTTCGAAATATCCAAGGTGTACTTCTTCAACTCCATCTATATCTTTAATAGCTTTTAACGTATTCTCATCTATTCCTTTATAAATGTATGTATCTGCACATTTAAGATTGTTATTTAATGTAAGCTTTCTGTCTATTCCAAAAATATACTCAGTATCAGCATTATCCAGATAATCCTGATAAGAACTTATATTTATCCTGAATTTATTATATATTTCAAGCTCTGTTGGTTCTTTATAATCTGTTGTTGCATACTTAGATGCACTTTCTTTTCTCTTTTGCACCTCTTCCTTATATTCATTAATATCTTCATTATAGTAATATACATATGCTGATGTATTGTTTTCCTTCTTATATGCGACTATATCATCTTTATCTGCATTTTTTTCATATGCCTTATATGCAGTGTGCATATTAATGGCACATAGCACCATTACCGCTGCCATAACAAGTGCAAAAATTCTTATAAACATATTGGGCAGAAAGCCATTTGTATGCATAAACCTTATATGTGTCTGATATATGAAGTTTCTGTTATTAATTTCTTTTATATTAATTTTTTTACCTGATGCCGCATACTTTTCTGCATTATACTTTTTATCTTTTTTTACCTTAATAGCTTTATTATAATCATGTGAGATATTCATATAGACATTAAATATTATACTTATTATAACGGACAATATAAGTGTAATAAGCATTTTAATGTATGTACTGCTTCCTATATAAAAAAACGTTACACCCATATTTTTTCCTATAGCGCTGCATATAAGCCTTGCAAGCTGGCATGCTGTAAAAAGTCCAAGAAATGATGACAGAAGCAGTATAATAAAATTCTCGCACATATACATTCCTGTTATCTGGCCTCTTGCTGCTCCTTCCCTGATATGTATATCCATCGTATATTTCCTGGTCATATTATATGCCATCGTCTGATAAGTTATAGCTGCGATACCAACAAGCATTACAAGAATAAATATATAATTGTATACAAGCTCATTACCCCATGGTTTATATGCATAGACACTACTGTTAAACACCATCTCTTTGTCAGTGTCCTTCTGCATTTTGTTAAACATTGCTTCATAATCAGATTCTTGTATTATATTTTTTATCCCATATATTGCAATGTTTTTTTGCTTAATATCGTTGCTATGCTTGATATTTTCACATTCATTTTCTGTCAGTATTATGCCAGGCAGATTTTCTCCTCCCTGCCATATGTTTGTGTAACTGTTTATTATTCCTGACAGCCTGTAGGTTTTTGTCACTTCATTTTCCTTATCGGTTGTGGGACCTGTATATGTATGTATACTTATTGTATCCCCTATTTCATATCCCTGATTAAGCTTTAGCAGAGTATTCCAGTCAACTGCCACCTCATCATCATTCTGTGCCCACTCTCCCTTATCAAGCTTAATATTTCCTGCCTGTATAAAATCCTGTGTAAAGAAGCCTATCTTTTCATCTGTTTCCTTATCATAATCATATATACTATTTACCACATAAGCGAGCTTAGGTTTTTCAAGATAAATGTGTTCACCTAACACATTATCTTTCTTTGCATTGTAATATGGATTCATTATAAACCAGTCGCCAAAATGTTTCTTCGCCACTGCTGTCTGATATTGATACATATTTTCCTGGAAAAGAAGCATACCTGCCACAAAAAGAAATGCGATAAAAACTGTTACTATTGTTCTTAATACTCTCTTCCATCTTCTAAGCATACTTTTTAAACAAAGTAATATGAGTCTGCCATTCATAAAGCTCACCCCCTGTCATCCATTACCTTCAGCTATCGTATCATCTACTCCCATGCTCACATGTCCGTCAACTATCGTAAGCAGCTTATCTGCATATTCTGCCATCTGCTTATCATGCGTAACCATTATTATGGTCTGATTGTATTCATTGGAAGCTTCTGCCAACATCTGTACAACTGTCTGTGCACTAGCCACATCAAGATTACCTGTCGGTTCATCTGCGAGTATAACTGCCGGATGTGCTATCATTGCCCTTGCTATTGCAGCTCTCTGCTGCTCACCTCCTGACATCTGCGCTGGAAGCTTTCTTAAACAATGTCCGATGGATAATATATCCATAAGACGGCTGACCTCATCTCTATCTGGTTTCTTACCATCAAGTATAATAGGAAGTATGATATTTTCATAAGCTGTATATTCTGGCACAAGGCTATAATCCTGATATATAAAGCCTATCTTTGTGCGCCTGAACCTGGCAAGTGATTTATTGTTAAGCGTGCTTATATCTGTATCATCTATGTACACTTTTCCTGAATCAGGCTTATCTATAGTCCCCAATATTCTTAACAGAGTGGACTTTCCAGAACCGCTTTTTCCTATCACAGCTGTAAAATCGCCTTTCTGAATGTTAATACTGCACTGCTTAAGTGCCTTCACTTCAACACTTCCTGTCCGGTAAGTTTTACTTATTCCTTCTGCTCTTAATATATCCATAGCATATCCTCCTTTAATAAAGTCTGTATCTTATTTCAGATATCTTTAATACTTTATTCCTGACTTTAGTTACTTTCGTATCTGATATGCGGATTATATTGTTGTTAACTTACCTCAGACTTACATTCACAAGTTTTTGACCTTTTGTTTCTTACATCTTATTATCTCTTATCCTTAAGTCTGTATCTTGGAAGTATTATCGTGAATTCTGCTCCTCCATATTCTTCACTGTTACCTGCTTTTATTATGCCATAATGTGCCTCTATTATAAGTCTTGACAGATTAAGTCCTAATCCTACATGCATATCCGAAGCACTGTTTCTTGTTGTAGAGAACCTGTCAAATATATCATCCTGATCTTTAACAGTTAATCCATTCCCATTATCTTCTATTCTTATAACAACCTTTCTTTCATCACAGCCTGCAGTTATATACACTTTACCATCAGAAATATTCCTGATATAGTCTGCACTGTTTCCTATAACATTAGCTATTGCCTCAACAAGCCACATTTCATCTGCGTATATAACTGCACTTTCGCATTTATCATCATATTGTACTATAAAAATATCATTCTGATTTTCATGTATCATACCATTCATACAATTATTTATGCTATCTGATATAATTGAACCTATGAGTACTTCATCAGCCGCTATTATTACCTTCTTGTTTTCAAATCTGCTTATGTTAAGAAGTGTTCTTATAAAGTCCCGTATTCTGAATGCACTTCCCGCACTTTCATCAACAAGCCTTCCCATACGCTCATCCATGTGCAATTCCTGCATAAATTCAAGATTTAAGATTATCGCTGCAAGCGGAGTTTTTATCTGATGTGCTATATTCTCTATAAAATCCTGCATTTTTCTCTGCTGTTTTTTATTATATTCAGCTTCCTGTTTAAGCCTGTTTTCTAATATTACATTCCGTTCTTTAACTGCTGAAGCATCAGCTATAACACTATTACTGGTCATACTTCTGATACTTACAATGCCACATATGAATATAACTGATAATATAAGTAATGCAATTATATATATCCATATTTCCCCTGATAAAAGAAATATATAGCTATACCCTTTACTTCCATATCCGATTTTTTCAATAACTGCATTTCCCTCATTAACATATCTGCCCACAGCCTGCGTGATTTTCAACTTAGAAAGAACATCAAGATAATTCTCTGCTGCTGTTTTATCATACAAATAAAGAGCCCCTGTAAGAGCTCTTTGCTTAAGATTATAATACAGGCATAAAAGCATTACTACAGCTGCATTTACTATAAATGAAGCTGCAATGAATAATGTCTGTTTTTTTCTAAAATCCATAAATTTCTGTTCGATATCGTCCTGATTACCCATAAACACCCTTTACCTCTATATTTTATCTATCCACCTGTATCCTACATTTCTTATTGTTTCTATATAAGACTGATGCTTTTCTCCATATGTTCCAAGCTTTGCTTTAATTCTGCTTACAGCAACTGTGAGTGTATTATACTCAACATAATTGCCATGCATGTCCCATATTCTGTCATATATGACCTCACGTTTAACAACACAGCCTTTATTCTGTATAAGTATTTTTATTATATTAAACTCTGTCGGGGTTATGCCTAATTCCACACCATTTTTTAATATCTTATACTTATCAAAAAGTACTTTAATATCGCCAACACTATATGAATTCTCCTTGAATCTTGCACTTCGTCTTAGGTTAGAGCTTATGCGTGAGAGAAGCTCTGCATTGTGAAAAGGCTTTGTTATATAATCATCTCCGCCTATATCAAGTCCTTTTACTACTGACTCTTCATCATCACTTGAGGTTATAAATATTATAGGTGCTTCCGTCTTATCTCTTATATTCTCACATATATCATAACCACTTCCATCTGGAAGAATAACATCTAAAAGATATGCATCGTATGTTGTTTTCTTAATACTCTCATAAAACTTCTGCACACCTTCCACCGCTGTTACTGTATATCCCTTATATGTGAGCAGCTCCGTAAGGCTTTTTCTTATCTGCTCGTCATCTTCAACAAGAATAATATGATACATATGCTCATTCTCCGTATTATATTCATATCTACATTTTCTATCTGCTCATTTATAATATCAGATGATAATATACATATTAACTTACACCAGACTTACTTTTTATAAAAATATTTTTATAAAAAATATATGTTATCATCGTAACAACTTAACCAGCTTTGCAAACCATTTCTATACTTATATATTTACTCCGAAACTGGCATCTCAAAATGCTGATAATCCTTAGATGCCGTCCAGTCGCCACCCCACTCAAAACCATGCTTGACAAAAAGCTTATAACATATATCATCATGGTCAATCTTGTGTGGAAAATCTTTGCTTCTGTCCACATACTCTGCTGCATTAGCCGGCTCTATGCTAAGTCTTCCATCAACCTCTTTGATATAAGGATTATAAAGAGTATTAATATCAACTGCCATCCCAAGCGCATGCTTTGACAGCTTTGTTGTATACGATATGTAACGGAAGTTAAACGCCGATGAATTGTTATCTCTCATTGATAATTCATCCTCTGCATTATACTCATCTATAAGACGTACCTTTTCTATTCTGTACTCTGCCTTATATAACTCAGCAAATATATCAAGCACTGCATCTGCTATACGCTTATTCACTATCAGTTCACCTTCATGCATCTTACCATCAAAACCAATATGCAATATATGTATATACCTCAGTTCTTCCCTTGGCACAGTGCAGTTTTCCTTATACGACTTTCCCTGCATTTTTTCGAATATATCATCTGGAATTTCTGATATATAAAAATCATTGTTATTCATAGTTATTTTCCTTCATAATTATTATGATATGATAGTCAAAATGTATTTTGCACCTCTTTTATGATTAATAATTCAATGTATATCTGTATACTATCCGCTCCGTCATCATAGATGTATCACCCACGGCAGATTAGTAATCAAATATCTTTACAAACATCAATTTAAATTTTCTTATATAAAATCAGCAAATTTAAACTGTTTCTATATTTCGCTGTGTACACCAGTTATATACCTTATCTATCAATCTGTCACATATCAATGTATATGCCGCGCCTATTACATTTACACCTATTCTAAGTAAAACAGCATATTTAAGTCCGAACAATTCCGCAGCTATCGACAGTGCGCCAAATGTATTAAATACTGTCTGCCACGAATAACCAGCTGAATATCCGACACCTATTCCACCTATCATACCAATATATGGATACATTGACTGTGGAAGTACTGTGTATAATATTGAAAAAATCAGACATCCAACAACATTGAACGCACCTCTCTTACCAGCACGTCCTTCTATATCCTTTGAAAAAGGCAGACACACTGACATACACGCTATACCTATCCACATCGCTCTTGGAATATTAAGCAGGTTCATCACAAGCATTGCACTTGATACTATAAATGTAAGCTTGATATACCATCTGTTTCTTGCTGAATTAATATTGAATTCATAAAACAAATCCTGAAAAGTTCTTCGATATGGTCTGTTCTTCTGGTTCTTATAAAAGATAATCATACAGATAACCATACCACAAAGAAGTCCGGCAACTCTTAACACATAATCCTGCCCTGTAACATCGTAGCCCTGTAATAACAGATAACCAAGCACAAATGTCGAATGATTATACATAATCACATTGTGACAGCCCATTATCATAAGAAGCATTATACATACTATATTAATAAGAAATGCAACAACAGGTGGCACCATATTACTAAGCCTTGGTCCTGCTATCAATATTGCGTATATTCCCATAATTGACAAAAGTCCATGTGATGTCTTTATTCCAAAATCTGCCTGTCTTAACACAAGTACTGCAAGCAGTACTGTAACACCAACAACGCTGTTAGCGCTTCCAAGTAACTTACTGAATATTGTAACAACTGCTACACAGAATACCATAACAAGGTAAACCTTGAAATTATATATTAATATATGTTTTCTTTTCTCTTTAGCATCTTTTGTGTTCTTAATAAGCTGTTTAGAGCCTGCAGAACTTAACTGTAATTCCTGATAAAATGTCATAAAACCACTCTGATCCTTTCATCCCCATATATTTGTTAAACTTCATTATTAATATTACATTACACATTAACATATATAATATTTAACATCTGTCTATTTATCTATCCGATTATTTTCCAAATGCATTTAATAATGAGAATTTAAGATGATAGGGTTGAGTAATATAACACTATTCGTTGCTATTGTCAATTATAAGCTTATAACTCTGTCCGCCATCTGTATTGTTGATGTCCTATGTGCAATCATTATAATTGTCATTCTGCCCTTTAGATTCTGTAATGTTTCGTTTACAGCACGCTCCGACTCATTATCAAGTGCAGAGGTTGCCTCATCCATAAGCATTATCGGAGCATTTTTAAGGATTGCCCTTGCTATGGCTATCCGCTGTCTTTGACCACCTGATACAGACATTCCCTTTTCTCCAACAACTGTGTCATAACCATCTGTAAATTCTGTTATAAACTGGTGAGCATTAGCCATTTTTGCAGCCTCAATAATCTCAGCTTCCGTGGCATCAAGCCTTCCCATTCTTATATTATCCATTATACTCATATTAAAAAGTATTGCATCCTGTGGAACAAGTGCAAAAAAACTTCTGCCAGCCGCCAGACTTATATCATCAAGATTATTGCCGCACACTTCAATCATTCCACTGTCCGGCTTATAAAATCCCATAAGAAGCTTAGAAAGTGTTGTCTTTCCAGAACCTGAAGCACCTGTAACTGCCACGAACTCGCCTGACTTTATTCTTTCATTATAATTATCAAGAACTACAATCGGTGCATTATTTTCATCTTTTATATATGAAAATGTTAAGTTGCTTATATTAACTGAATAATCAATATTATTAAAAATATTATTATGACCGCAAGAGTTATTTATTTCATTATGCAATCTTTCTTTGTTGAATTCCTGACGATTTAACATTTCCTCTTCTGTTTTCTCATCAAGAAACTCGAAT
>OGLW01000793.1_pt1 | contig 12520 bp, 12 predicted proteins | sample 1572961 | NCBI WGS metagenome assembly OGLW01 (sample SAMEA2581880, study PRJEB24529) | metagenome | biome: Human gut stool | place: China | collected 2011
CGGCGACCACCGAGATCTACACTCTTTCCCTACACGACGCTCTTCCGATCTATAACTGCAAGTGCTTCCACTGTTTCAAAACCCTCTGTAAGAAATGCTAATACTTTCATAATATCTATTCTTCCTTTTCTTAAATGTGCTTTTGCTTTATATCATACCACGTTTTTATATAATAAACCATATACAATGATAATATTTATTATTTATTGGCGTTATTATTTATTGCCTGCATTCAAAAAATAAATATACAACTATATATAAATAATTTTAAAATACTATATAATTTTGTCCGTATTACAAAAATATATTTTATAAATTATTATTTTGCTTATATCATTTTAATAAAATGCCATAGTGTATTATAAAAACAGATATTTTACATTTTATAATCATATATAACCTGACCGGTATAAATATAACATTTATATAACGATTTAACATTTTTCAAATTATGTCTTGTAGTTTTTAATACTATGTGTTAACATATACAAAGAAATTACACAGAGTTGGAGGCATATATGTTTAAGCTTATAAGTGATACATCATGTGACTGGGTCAAGGATTATGCAGATGAACATGATGTTACATTAGTTCCATTATATACAACATTTGACGGACAGACTTATTATAAAGAGCAGTTCGAGATTAGTTACGATGAATTCTATAGAAAGATGACAGATGAGAACGCATTTCCTAAGTCTTCTCTTCCTTCTATACAGGATTATGTTGATGCATTTATGCCATCAGTTGAAGCTGGTGTGCCTATTATATGCTGCTGTATATCAACATTTTTCTCAGGTTCATATAACTCAGCATGTTCTGCAAGAGATATGATTCTTGAAGACCATCCTGATGCTAAGATTAGTGTTATCAATTCTTTACAGAATTCGGCATCTATGTCCCTTTTTGTATATGAAGCTATGTGTATGAGAGATGCTGGATATTCTTATGAAGAAGCCGTTAAGAAGCTTGAAGCATTAAGACCATACGGAAGAATTATCTTCACAACAGAGTCACTTGACTACCTTACTAAGGGTGGACGTCTTGTAAAGACTGCTGCTATGATTACAAGTAAGTTAAGCTTACGTCCTATCATTATTATGAAAGGCGGCGAGATTGGTGTTGGTGGTTTCTTCAGAACAAGAAAAAAAGCCAAGGCTAAGGTTATTGAGCTTATATGTAAGCACTTTGAAGAAGCTGATACAGATATCAACGATTATGACGTCACTGTTGGATACTGCACTAATCCGGAGGAAGCTGAGGAATTCCGTGCTGAGGTTGAAGCAGCTATCAAAACTAAGTTACTTGAGTCAGGCGTTGAATTTAAGACCCGTATCGGTGTTGTAACAGCCTGCCATACAGGTCCTACAGCTCTTGGGGTTGCACTTATGCCTAAGTTTGACCATATCTAACTATGAGTAAGCAAGTGCTTATAAATGTATTAAATATTTTAGATTAATAAATAAAAAGTCAGTGGCTCAATTATTATTATAATAAATTAAGCCACTGATTTTTTATGTTCTAAGCCCTAATCAATATAAATTTCATTGACATCCGTAGGAAATACAAAGTGATATGCACCTATATAATTAACTGGCAGCAAGCCAATCCCTGCACTTCACAAAGCGTCAAAAGGCTGCACCCTAACGGCCACTAACCGTTAGAGCACAGCCCTGTATACACTGATATTCTTAATTATTATAACGCCTTAATTCTCTCAAGTGCCTTTACTGTATTCTCATATGAGCCGAAAGCTGTCAGTCTGAAGTAACCTTCACCGCTTGGTCCAAATCCTGAACCTGGTGTACCTACTACATTAGCCTTCTCTAAAAGATAATCAAAGAATTCCCATGATGTCATCTTATCAGGAGTCTTTAACCAGATATATGGTGCATTGACACCACCTGATACTGTATAACCTGCTGACTTTAAGCCCTCAAGGATAGTCTTTGCATTATTCATATAATATGCAATCTGTTCTCCTGTCTGCTTCTGTCCTTCTTCTGTGTATACAGCCTCACCAGCTCTCTGGATGATATATGGTGCACCGTTAAACTTAGTACCATGTCTTCTAGCCCAGAGGCTGTGAAGCATAACATCACCACACTTAAGGTCTTTAGGAATAACTGTGAAACCAAGTCTTGTACCTGTGAAGCCTGCATTCTTAGAGAATGAACGAAGCTCGATAGCACATGTTCTTGCGCCTTCGCACTCATATATAGTATGAGGTACATTTTCTTCTGATATATAAGCTTCATAAGCTGCATCATATATAATAACTGCGCCAACCTTATTAGCATAGTCAACCCATCTCTGAAGCTCATCCTTTGTTATAGTTGAACCTGTAGGATTGTTAGGGAAGCAGAGATAAATAATATCTGGTGTTTCCTTTGGAAGTTCTGGTGCAAAGTTAGTTTCTGCTGTACAAGGCATATAGATAACATTGCTCCACTTCTGCTGTTCTGGAATATAATCGCCTGTTCTTCCTGCCATGGCATTAGTATCTACATATACTGGGTATACAGGGTCACAAACAGCAATCTTATTATCAACTGAGAAGATGTCACCGATATTACCTGAATCAGACTTAGCTCCATCACTTACGAATATTTCATCAGCAGATATATCTGCACCTCTCTTCTTATAGTCATGCTCTACGATAGCATTTCTTAAGAACTCATAACCAAGGTCTGGTGCATATCCATGGAATGTTTCTGCTTTGCCCATCTCATCAACTGCGTTATGTAATGAGTCAATAACGACTGGTGCAAGTGGAAGTGTAACATCTCCGATACCAAGACGGATAATTTCCTTGTCTGGATTAGCTGCGCTGTATGCACTAACCTTCTTTGCTATAGTCGAAAACAGATAACTTCCTGGAAGCTTTAAATAATTCTCATTAATCTTAAACATTCTTCTCTCTCCTTATCCAAGTAACTTTTGATATTTGATGTATCGGTATTGCTACATTACTTTGCAATCCACTCAATCCTTACATCATATTATATCCACATAGATATCGTATGTAAAATATCCGTTGCTATTATACAACACAGTTTACATAACAACAATAAAAACAAGCACAAACCTAACAATAATAACTATTATTGTCAGGTTTGCGCTATGTCCCAAGGTAAAATCTTAATAATCTTTCATATTCTTCATTAATTGCAAGTACCAAGTCATTATTATCAGGATGATATATCTTTAACAAAGCCCTGTATCTTTTCTTGACTGACTCTGTATCATCGACACCCCTGAAAAATATCTTGACATTTTCAGCATTGGACATACTTCTTCTGGCTTCGCGGTATACCTTGTCACGATACATAAGCTTTTCCCTGTTAAACTTCTCTTTATCAAGCGTAAGCTGCCTTGTCTCCCTTTCAAGTATTTCCCACTTCTGGTCAAACAGCACGCTCTGGCTTTCAAGCTGCTTTTTCATCAGCTCATTTTTCCTCTGCTGGCTGTGTAACATACCCTTCTGTATATCTATAAGTTCTCTGTCTGCTTCTAATTCCTGCTTAAGCTCATTCAGTCTGACATTTTCTTTGAAAAGATACTTTTTCTGTTGCTTTTCATCAAGCATTCCAAACTTTTTTTCATCCATATATAATCCTCTCTTCTAAACACATGCTACTTTGCACTGTGAAACCAGAATACTTTGACCGGCTCACACCCCTCTTTAGTGCGTATAGTATGTGCAACACCTGCAAGTGCAACAAATGAATCGCCCTTTTTTATAGGAAATACCAAATCATCAAGCTTTGCATATCCTTCACCCTCTAATACATAAAAGCCTTCCTGGTCGTTATGGACTCCCGGCTTATCAGAGAATTCTGTCGATGCATATATAGTTGTTCCAGAAGCACAGCCGTTGGTACAGCCATTCTTTTCTGTAAGAAATCTGTGTGTTCTGCTGTCAGCACCCTGCGTTTCTATAACCTCTTCCATCGTTATATATGGTTTCATATGAAAACCTCCATTCTTATCAATTAATCGCGTAAATGCACTAAAATAAACAAAGAGGGAGCAATACATAGTACCTCTCCCCCCTGATAAACATAAATATCTGTATTACTTATTATTCTTCTTATAAGCTAACATTTCTGTGTAAGCAAGTAAGAAAGGACCAACACCCTTCGCATCATCTTCAACGATAGGCTCTGACATATAATAATCATATGTTCCTGATCTTTCATTCTTACCACCAAAACCTGCAACAAGACAGATACCACCAAGTGACATCTTACCATCATCAGTCTTTAAGTATTTAGCACATATACCATCAATAGCCTTTTCAGCATACTCTCTATAGCTTTCTGGAAGATATCCTAATCTTACACCCTTAAGAAGTGAATATGCCATAATAGAACTTCCACTTGTTTCAAGATAGTTATTCTTCATACCACCATAGTTAACTACCTGATACCACATACCACTCTCGTCCTGGTACTTAAGCATAGAATTAATAAGATCTACAAAAGCATCTTCAAGCATCTTACATTCTGCATCATACTTGTGGTCAGAATTATCAATCTTATCAAGTGTATCAAGAAGAGCCATGGCAAACCAGCCACTTGCCCTTAACCAGCACTGCTGTGATAAACCTGTTACTTTATCACACCAGAATGCTTCCCTGCTTACATCTATAGCATGATAATATAATCCGTTAAGTGGATTCTTCATGTTTTCAATAACATACTTAAACTGTGCAAATATATCAGGATAATTCTTTCTGTTATTAAACTTAGTCTCATATTCAAGATAAAATGGCTGTCCCATATACAGACCATCAAGCCATACCTGGTTAGGATATATATCCTTATGCCAGAAAGATCTTGCCTCGTTATTACATCTTGGCATAATTTCTATCTGTGAGTATACAAGATCAATAGCTTTTCTATACTTTTCTTTTCCTGTAAGATCATACAGCTCAAATAATGTCTTTCCTGCATTGACGTTATCAATATTCTTCTCACCAACACTATATCCTTCTATAGTTCCATCCTCATGAACTCTGTAATCGATAAAGTCATCTGCAAACTTAAGATACTTCTCATCCTTTGTTACATCATACATCTGAAGCACTGCTTTTATCATAACACCATCAATATAATTCCAGTTAGACTTAACACCACCATCTCTTATCTTTTCTATGTTCCACATAGGTGCATCAGGTGTGCTTTTCTCAAGCAACTCATCAATGTATTTTACAATAATATCCATTATCCTTCTCCTTATACATTCTTAATTTAAATTTAATTATACCAACATTTTACAAATTCCACAACATTTTTTGTTATAAAATACCAATTAACTACAGTTTTATTATGATGTCATGGTAAATATTTGTTGTATACCCGAATTATATATCATATATTGTGTCGAAACCTGTCTAAACATCTGTCATATAATTTCAATTCTTCCCTGCTATCTGTGAAACTATTCCTGTAACTGTGTTAAGCGCTTTTTCCTCTGTACTTTCTGTGTATTGAATGCTTATATTCATACCTGCTTCGTATCTTATAATGTCAACATACTTTGAAACATCTGCATCATATATACTACTGCTGCCTTCAAGCATAAAGTACATATGTGAATTGCCGTCAACAACCACTGGCATTATCTTTGTTATTACTCCCTGAATATTCTTTGTATCCACAATCTCTGTCTGCGTTTCGTCCACAATTCCGTTATCCTTAAGAAGCTGGATATAGTTGGACTCGCACTGAAGCACCGAGTCACCTATGGCTACATTCTGGTATTTCTCTATATTTAACATTGCATAACTTTTCACAAGACCTGCGCCATCCTTTAATGCCATGAAATATGTCGGCTGGCTGCTCACATTTATAATAAGAGGAAATGTTGCAGTATAGCCAAGATTCTGCACACGTCCCTTCGCTGAGTCCATAGCCGAATATTCCTCTGCGCCTGACACCTCATAATATCTTGTTTCCATGGTACGCTGGTTCATAAGCACGAAACCGACATTGGAATTATCCTGTCCCACCGATGTAATACCTGTATACACCCACACATCATCCTCAAGTGCAATATAATTATATCCATCAGTTGTCTTAAGGCAGTCCTTCTGACTTAAAACACTGTTTATAAATCCATGCTTAAGACTTCCGTTATAGTCATAAAGGTCTATAAGCAGCTCTGCTGAATACACCTTATCAACCCATGTTGGAACATCTTTTACGTCATAATCTGTCATCTCACCTGTTATAGCATTGCACAGTACAACTCTTCCTACTGTCTGTCCTCCGAAAAGTCCTATATTATACTTCTTTACAGGGCATACCCAGTAAGGAGTTCCATTGTCGTCTATTTCAAAATTAATATCGTCAAATATATATGTTGGATATGCAAATCTTAAGTGTCTGTAAATGTATCTTGAAAAATGGTCCGACTCTGAATACTTTATGCCTTCGCTAAGACGTACACACTCAGCCTCCTGCGTTGTCATATCTATTCTTATATAGGCAGGAATACCATTGCGGTGATTAGTAAACCACTTTATAAGATTGCCATATCTTAAAGGTGTAACTCTTACCGGCTTTTCCTTGTAATTAATCTGTGAATACATATCATCCACTTCGTACTGTGAAACCATATCGACCATTGTTCCTATGATTGAGGCAGAGTCTTTGTCAAGAAGTGGGATTTTATCATATGACACTTCTTTTATGTCGTCTGTGAAGTTTCTTGTTTCTACTGTAAGTAACTTCTGATACTTTGAAGCATTAATTATTGGTGATGAAAGTATGTTACCAACAAAGTATATAACCACTAAGAGTATTGTAACACCACCCACAAGCTTAAATATCAATGCACCTGAACGTGTCTTAAAGTCAAATATATAATCCTTTGCAGCCATTTTATTAACAAACTGCCTTCCCTCTTTTGACTTATCGTGGTTCATAATCCACACTGCCATGGTTGCTATAATCATAATAAATATTATAAATTTCCAGAAACCCGGTGAATGTATATTGATAGCCGGAAGCTGTATATAATAATAAACTGCCGCTATCACCGCAACCGCAACACAAGCGATGAGCTTTAAAATACCTAATCCTTTTTTCATAAAAACTCCTTTTTTGCTTTTCATTATAACATACATTATGTTTTATTCATACTTGTATACAATGATTTTGGAATCAAAAGCCCCCAATTATGACACCAGGTTCAAATTGACCTTTTGGCACGGACATCATATAATTATAAGCGGGTATCTATATTGATATACATATTATAATCTATAAAAAGGAATTACTATATGAAAACAGGAATTGTATTTGAAGGTGGAGCATTCAGGACTATTTTCTCCTGCGGCGTTATGGATGCTCTTGTTGAAAATAATATTATGCCGGATTATATGATAGGTGTGTCGGCTGGCGCAGCTTACGGTGTGTCTATGGCTTCAAGGCAGCCCGGACGTAATCTGGACGTTCTTATAAAATACCGCAACGACAAGCGCTATCTTAGCGTTGGCAATATGCTTGACAAGGAGAATAAAGCTATATATGGACTTGAATTCTCCTACGAAACCATACCTAATGAACTTAATCTTTTTGATTATGATGCATTTAAGGCTTATAAAGGCGACTTCTACTGCGTTGTGACCAATCTTCTTACATGTGAAGCTGAATATATGAAGTACACGGGCGAAGACCGCACAAACACTGTGCTTAAGGCAACTTGTGCTCTCCCTATGCTCTTTCCGCCTATCATCATAAACGACACTCCTTATATGGATGGCGGACTTACTGACTCTATTCCATTTATGAGAGCATTGGAAGACGGCTGTGACAGAGTTCTCGTTGTACTCACTCGTGAAGCTGGCTACACAAAGACAACTTCTACCTCAACAAAGGCTATCGCCCGTTATTATGAAAAGGAATATCCTAAGCTTTCAGAGGTTATGCTTTCACGCGCCGAAAGATACAATGAGTGTCTTAAACAACTGAAAGAATATGAAGACAGCGGAAAAGTTATGGTAATCCGTCCTGCTGTGAGCAAAGGCTTCTCAAGACTTGAAAAGGATAAAAATAAGATACTATCTATGTATAACGATGGTTATAATCAGGGGTATACACTTACTGGGGATATAAAGAAATTTTTCAATTATAGCAACAGCTAATAATTACCATAGACAAAATCTTTAACTATCCCAACAGCTTCTCTTACCATATAATTCACAAAAAGTACTTCATCGCTTGGGCTTGCTATACCACATACATTGGTAAGCCCTTTGCCCCTTGCAAGCAGCTTTGCGCGGAATATATGAAAGTTGTTAGTGACTATTCCAATACTTGCATTATAATCGTCTATGTATTGTATTGAATATTTCATATTTTCGTTGGTGTCTGTGGACTTGTCCTCCATAATTATGCGCTTGGCAGCTATATTTTTATCACACAGATACTCATACATTGCAAGCGCTTCTGTCTTACTTTCACCTTTTCCCTGACCCCCTGATACTATTATTTTAGTATCAGGATTATTTATTGCATAATCATAAGCTGCATCAAGACGTTTCTTTAAGGACTTTGTTATGCGTTCTCCCCTTATCTGGCAGCCCAGAACTATTATATAATCGCAATTATCCCGCGGCTTCTGTTTCATACTGAATATAATACAGCCTTCAAGAGTTATAAATAGCAGTACACCTGCACTTATGATTATTCCTGCCACATACTTTACAGCCTTTGGCAATATATATATCTGCTTTGCTTCAAGAAGCCCAAATGTATATAACACCATAAAAAATGCTGTGCCGGCAAGCCATATCCATATAAATGACGAACCCATTCCTGCATATGCTGCACATCTTATATAATACGCAAGGCATACTGCCGCCAGTATAATACACACTATTCTCATATTCTTTCCCATATCTGCTTTCCCTTATTTTATACACATGCACTTAGTCTTTTATCTCTAAAATTAACAGACGTGCGAAGCCATCACAGCTATTAATAAATACCTATACTTTTAATTCGTTATCTTTATAATTAACAAATGCGAGCACATCTATCTCAGTTATTAAAGACCATCTCTTAATCTGTCATCTCTAAAGTCCACACCGGATATCCTATTGTGCCTGAATAACTGTATCCGCAACCCATTTTCTTAACCTTAGGATTAAGAAGAAGCTCTCTGTGTCCCTTGTCCGACTCTTCCCACGCTTTAACAACCTGTTCAGATGTCCTCTGTCCGCCAGCAAGATTCTCACCTCTGAAATCTGCTATGCAGCTATAATAATCGAGCGCAGTAAATGCATTTCTTCCATCTGGTCTTGTATGATTAAAATATGCCGCATAATCTATCTCAACCGCACGCATACAGGCAGCCCTGCAAAGATTCTTATCAAGAACCACAGGTTCTATTCCATTATCCTGTCTGAATTCATTAATAATAATAAGCAGCTCGCTAAACAGTCCTCTATAACTTTCTGCATTACTCTCAGCTTCCACCATTAATGTATCATCTGTAGCGCAATATGTTGAACGGTCAATAACGGTCTTATTATTCTTAGCTACCTCTTTCCTGCTTTCATCACTATATATCTCATAGGTATATTCGGTTATATTTTTTCTGGTAGCACCATACTTGATAACCTCTGATGAATTCACGACCCTTTTAACATCCGTTCCAACTATATATGGCTTTGTTGCCGCTTCTTTCGTTACAGAAGTTTCTTTAGCTTTATTTTCCTCAAAATGCGTTGTTTCACTTACATCAGCATTATTATTACTGTCGCTATCATATTTTACAGAAGTACTGCTATTGTTATCGTCAAATGCTTCTTCATCTGACCCATTATCCACTGCCATAACATCATCCGATATAATAACATTTTCATAATTATCCAAAGGCTCTTTAACTTCCTTTGTTTCAGACTGCTGCATACTTATTGTTCCTACATTTACGATGTCAGTAGTCCCCTTATCTGCACCATTACAGCCCGTCATCATAACTGATAACATAACAGCCATTGCCGACGTCACACATTTATTCCTGTACTTACTCATAATACCCCCAGTTCCCCATCTGTATATCAATATTAATCTATAAGTTACTTATGTATTAGTTTACCATACATCTTTATAAATTAAAACTCACAAAACAAAATATATTCATTGTATTTGTTACTATTTATATCTAATTCTCAACAATAACGTATATTCAAGAAATCTTTATTATGCGTTAATCAGGACAAGTTATTATATTGAAAATGGGCATATTAAATATTATAATGGGACATATCATATAATTGAGGAATAAACCTGCTCAATTATATTACATACAGATATGATTTTATACAGGAGGATATTATATATGTTTAAGTATAATAAGGACGTTATTCCAACAGACTGCGAACCGGGAGTTACAAGAAAAATTCTATGTTATTCAGATGAACTTATGATGTGTGAAATTAATTTTAAGAAAGGTTCTAAGGGAAACTTTCATAAGCACGAACATCTTCAGATAACATACATTGCCAAGGGCAGCTTTGAGTTTACTATCGGCGGCGAAACTAAGATTGTTAATCAGGGGGACAGTGTGTATATGCCTTCCAATGTAGAACACGGTGTTACTGCTCTTGAAGACGGCATATTAGTTGATGTGTTTAATCCTATGCGACAGGATTTTCTTAAATAATCAATTAATGATTAGGCGGCTGTTTTTAATCATTATATAGTTATATATCATAAAATAAAAGAACCTAAAAAAGAGCTTTGTTATGTCTATAATAACATCTTAATCAGATTTTATATCACTCTGTCTGATTAGAGCTGTATGGTTTAAGCCACTTATAAACATATCAAGGCTCTTTTTATTTTATTCTTTATCTACTGTGTCTATTCCAAGAAATGCATCGGCTCCGATGCTCTTAACACTCTTTGGAACTCTTATCGTATCAAGTCCGCTGTCTGCAAATGCTCCATAACCTATACTTTCAAGTCCGTCCGGCAGATTAATCTCTGTAAGATTCGTACAACCTGCGAATGCGTTCGTACCTATATTTTTAACAGAAGAAGGAAGGGTTACGCTCTTAATTGTCGTGTTATTATAAAATACACCTGACGCAATCGTCACAACCCCGTCTTTTACGACATAATCCTCAACATCATCCTCTGCCTGATATAGTATGTTATTTATAATTATATCAGAGGATGAAGCAAACTGTTTCTCAACCCACGCTGTTTCAGTAAATGCATGTGAACCTATATCGGTAACAGTCTGTGGTATGCTTATATTTTCAAGATTGTAGCATGATAAAAATGCACTTGAGCCTATATACTCAATGCCATCTGCTATGTCAACGCTCTTTATAATAACATCATCTTTGAATGCACTGTCACCTATGGCTGAAACCTTTTTACCATCAAGCTCTGCTGGAACACTAAGTTCATACTCTGACTTTCCCTTATCTGTAAGCTCTGTTATCGTCAGTGTACCGTCTGTATTCTCAGTGTACTTATACAGGGCAATCTCCTGATATTTTTTCTTGCATCCCTGCATTATAACTGACATTGAAAGCATTGTTATCAATGCCGCTATAACACCTATCCGTCTTACTTTTTTCATAAATAACCATGCCTTTCCGAAATATGCACATTATTGCAGGAAACTGCTTCTTCAAATAATAATCTGCTCATTTATTATCTTAATCCTGTACCTTTGACCACATGTAGCAGAATGCCTGCGTTCTTGCTGCAAATCTGTTATTCTTAAGAAGTTCTCTTACTTCCGCCTTAGTATACCATGCTGCAGATATTTCCTCTACTGTTGATGTGCTTTTTGCAAATGTTCCAGAAGCTTTCCCTATTACAACCTGATTAGTTTCATTGGAAAAGCCTATGGCACTATAACTGTCATATAAAGTATCCTCAATGGAAATAAGATCAAGTCCGGTTTCTTCCTTTAACTCTCTTGCCGCTGCTACCTGCACTGTTTCACCTGCATCAATAAGTCCTGCCGGAAAGTTATATACATAATCCCCGACTGCCATTCTGTACTCCTTATTGATAAGAATTCTCTCACCTGACTCATCTGTGACAACTATAACAACACCATCAGGAGCTTCATTACGAAGCTCACCTATAGATGTTATATCCTTGTTACGGCTTATCATTTCATATACTTTGGTCTTATTATCTTCTGTTGTGTAAGTAACATCATAACGGCTTATAAATCTGCCATCATTAATCTTTTTTATTCCTTCATACTTCATATATAATACCCATTTCTGCGCACATTTTCACCAAAACGCATCAGTGTCATGTGCGCACACACGTCCGCGTTTAAATGTATATTATGCCCTGTGCATAATGACAGTTCATTAATTATATTTTCAAACCCAGCCTGTGAAGCATACTATTATGCTCTGTGCATAGAGAAACCGTCAGTTTCGTAGTTCTTGATATTTTCATATACTCCACGCGCATCAGCCTCTGCTAAGAGCTTATCTCTGTCCTTTGCAACAAGTGCTTCATTC
>OGLW01000798.1_pt1 | contig 12448 bp, 9 predicted proteins | sample 1572961 | NCBI WGS metagenome assembly OGLW01 (sample SAMEA2581880, study PRJEB24529) | metagenome | biome: Human gut stool | place: China | collected 2011
ATATTCCCTATTTTTGCAACAATCTACTATTAACCTATAAATTTCAATTAAACAGAACCATGATTAAAAACCTATCTACCTTCTTCATCGGTATAGCGTTATCATGCCTCGCCGGCTGTACCCCAATCCCCAAAGAAACAACTGCAACAAAAGAGTATGCGCCTCTTGAAGTTCCAGTTCCCGAACGTCCTGCGGGACAACAGGATGTAATCGAACTAACAACTCCTAAACTTGACACTGTGCGTGTAGGTTTCATCGGTTTGGGCATGCGTGGTCCCAGTGCGGTAGAACGTTGGACGCACATACCGGGAACTAAAATTGTCGCTCTTTGCGACTTATTGCCTGAAAATGCGGAAAAAGCACAAAAAATTGTAACTAACGCCGGTATGGAAGCCCCTGCCCTCTATTCCGGCAGCGAAGATGCATGGAAACAACTGTGCGAGCGAAACGATATCGACTTGGTATACATTGCAACAGACTGGAAACACCATACTGAAATGGGTATCTATGCCATGGAACATGGAAAACATGCAGCCATCGAGGTACCTGCCGCCATGTCGCTGGATGAAATCTGGGCACTTATCAATACTTCCGAAAAGACCCGTAAACACTGTATGCAACTTGAAAACTGTGTTTACGACTTCTTCGAACTGACGACATTGAATATGGCACAAAAAGGTCTTTTCGGCGAAGTGCTTCATGTAGAAGGTTCATACATCCATAATCTGGAAGAATTCTGGCCTTATTACTGGAACAACTGGCGTTTGGATTACAACCGGGAGTTCCGTGGAGACGTTTATGCCACACACGGCCTAGGCCCTGCCTGCCAATTGCTCAACATTCATCGCGGTGACCGCATGAAGACACTGGTAGCCATGGACACCAAAGCTGTAACCGGTCCCGAACTGGTAAAACAATATCAGAAAGAAGAAGCACCCGATTTCCAAAACGGCGACCATACCATGACTTTTATCCGTACAGAAAACGGAAAAACCATCCACATACAGCATGATGTAATGAATCCACGTCCCTATAGCCGTATGTATCAGCTGACCGGTACCAAAGGTTTTGCCAACAAATATCCCATCGAGCAATATTGTTTCCGCCCGGATCAGATTGACAGCACCAGCATACCCGATCACGAAAACCTGAGTATGCACTCGGCTGTTCCCGAAAAAGTAAAAGAAGCTTTGATGAGCCAATACAAACATCCTATCCACCAAGAATTAGAAGAAACAGCAAAGAAAATAGGTGGACATGGAGGGATGGACTTCATTATGGATTATCGCCTGGTATATTGCTTGCGCAACGGACTTCCTTTGGACATGGACGTTTATGATTTAGCAGAATGGTGCTGTATGGCCGACTTGACCCGTCTTTCTATAGAAAACGGAAATGCACCTGTTGCCGTACCCGACTTTACCCGTGGCAATTGGAACAAAGTGGATGGTTATCATCATGCTTTCGCTCAATAAAAAACTGAAACAAATACAGACTTCAATAAAAAGAGAGGTATATTCTGCATCAGGCAGAAATACCTCCCTTTCTTATAATACACAAAATCACATGAACATTATTGTGTATAAAAAAACTCACATTTTATACTTTTGTCAGTTCACCCGTCACCGAATCAATTATAAATCCCCTCACTATAATATCTTCAGGTATTAATGGATGCTCCATAATAGCCCGTACAGTCCCTTTCACCGATTTCTCCGTATCCTCAAAACCATCCAGCCATGCTCCAAAATCTACACCACAGAAACGAATCATATCAATGGTTTCCTGCTTGATGCCACGTGCTTTCATGTGTTCTATCATCTCATTACTATTCATGTGACAGGCTCCACAATCAGAATGAGCAACAACCATAACTTCCTTTACACCTAACTCATAAATAGCCACCATCAGACTACGGATTACACTACCAAACGGATGCGAGATAACCCCACCTGCATTCTTGATAATTTTTACATCACCGTTCCTGATACCCAAAGCAGCAGGTAACAATTCCGTCAACCGGGTATCCATACAAGAAAGAATAGCTATTTTTTTATCAGGATATTTGTTGGTAATATATTTCTCATATCCCTTGCTCTCAACAAATTTCTTGTTGAACTCTAAAATATCATCTATCATTGCCATAAGTTTTTTTAGGATTCACTACAAACTTACACAAAAATAAAATACGATGACACTTTTAAGATAAATATTTATCGGATGCCAACTTTTCTACCATCCATCAAGGCAAAGATGAACCATACAAGAAAAAGCAAAGAGAACAATGCGTTTCCATACGAAAGAACCAACCCCGTAAATGCTAAAATTGTCATTGGTCTTTTTTCCTTCTCCCCAGTTCGGCACGGATACGGCTTAACGACTGTGGGGTAATCCATAAATAAGAAGCGATATACTTCAGAGGTACATACTGCAACAGTTCCGGATTCTCTTCCAACAAAGTAAGATAACGCTCCTTGGCCCGGGGGCTTCCTCCCGTTATCATCCAACTTTCAAGCCCTAAAAACTGCTGCTCGAACAGTCGTCTTCCAAAATTAGCCAGTTCAACAGATCCGGCATATAATACTTCGAGTTTTGCCTTCGAAATACCATAAAGTTCACTGTCACACATCGCTTCGATAGAAACCAACGAAACTGTATTTTCCACATATCCCCATGACGAGAAGATGGCCTCTCCTTCAGAAGCAAACCAGACGGAAACATCTACCCCGTCATTAAGGTAATGCCCCCGCCAGATTCCTTTACTTACAATATAGAAGTTTGAGTTCCGCCCACCTTCCTGTACAAGAAAATCCCCTTTATGAAAAGTGAACTTCTCCATATTATCCAACAACTGCAAGCTCAAAGCTATCGGCAAACTATATTTTTCACAAAACTTCTGTATGAATGCATCCATATATCCACCCGATTAATTACTACAAAAGTAAAAAATCATCTGCGAACCCATTGATGTTTACGATAATAAATTACCATTATTACTAAAAAAGTAAGTATTTCCGCCAAAGGAACCGCCAGCCATATCCCTGGCACCTTCAATAGCAACGGCAAGCCCAATAAACAAAGTACCATAAAAACAAACCCACGCAAAACTGTAACCATCATAGCCGGACGTGCCCGCTCTACACTTTGAAAATAGCCAATGGAAACAATGTTTACAGCAAAAAAAATAAAACCAGACGCAAACAAAGGCAGTCCCGCCACAGCAATATCGTATGCCGGATAGGAACGATCAATAAACATAGCCACAATCTGATGATTGAACAAAGCTGTTAACGCAAAAAACACAAGTCCGCAGGTCACGGCCGTTCCCAGTGCCAGACGGAAAGCGGAACGTACCCGCATGGTATCACCCGCTCCAAAGTTATAGCTTAAAATGGGTTGAGCCGATTGTCCTATGGCATTATATACCATAAATATAATGGGAAAGAAATAACAGGCAATACTGAAAGCAGCCACTCCATCTTCGCCTAAATAATGGATGAACACATAATTGCCTGCAAACATCATACAGGCTATGGCTGCCTCGCACAAAAAGGTGGAAACTCCTAAGTGGCACATATATTTCACATTGCGCCAAGTGAGCCGCATACTCTTCTTGCTAAGTTTCACCCGGCAAAAATGAATCACATTTCTTCTGCGACTTAAATAGACTACAATCATTCCGGCCCCCAAAATATACCCCAGACTGGTAGCCAGCGCCGCACCCATCATTCCCCATTTGAGAATAAAAATGAACACATAATCCAATAGGATATTCACCACTGCCGGAATAGCATTACACAACATGGCATAATTAGGAGAACCATCCAAACGGACAAAGAACATCCCTGAACTTAGCAAAGCACTAAATACCAGAAAAGGCAAGAACCAATACATATATTCCACCGCCAAAGGCAACAGACGTTCCGAACTTCCCAACCACACGGCTACTTGTGGAGCAAACAAACATACCACTCCCCACAGCACAGCCAAAAACAAAGAAGAAACCACAACAGCCTGCGTCACATTGATACGAGCAGTTTTCAACTTTCCCTGAGATAAATGAATAGATGCCACCACCGATGCGCCAACACCAAACATCAGTCCGATACCCGTACTTATCAAAAACAAAGGAGCAGTAATATTCACTGCCGCCAATGCGTCACTACCTATCCCTTGACCTACAAAAATACCATCTGTTATCACAAACACAGCCGAAAATACCATCCCCAGCACAGTAGGTATCAGCAATTTCCGAAATAATTTCGGAATTTCCATACTACCAAAATCAATACTATCCTTCATAAACTTCACTTTTTTGTTTAGCGGATGCAAAGATAGAGCGTTATTTCGGAGTAAAAATTACCATTTGGTAATTTCCAACTATTTTTTCATAGGAAAAAATTTGTTCTTTTAAAAGATATTCTTACCTTTGCACCCGCTAAACAAAAAGCAATGCCTCTTTAGCTCAGTTGGCCAGAGCACGTGATTTGTAATCTCGGGGTCGTTGGTTCGAATCCGACAAGAGGCTCACTAAAAAAGGAAGTGTTTCTGAACGTTCAGAAACACTTCCTTTTTTATAGGACAGTTCAATTTGAAATAAACCCCACTAATCTTTTAAGAGTGATCCACAGTCTCCTCACATAACATAATTTCTCGGATGAGCCGAAATTTAGAGAGTAAATAAAACTTGAGAAGATAATCCACTATGGTCTATAAAAAACTCCCTGTCAACATTTCGCCAACAGGGAGTCCGTTAATCATTTATGGGGCAAAGATTACATCATGCCGCCCATGCCACCCATTCCGGGAGCACCCATCGGCATTTCTGGTTTATCTTCTTTCTTTTCCACAATTACACATTCTGTAGTCAGGAACATACCTGCAATAGAAGCGGCATTTTCCAAAGCTACACGAGTTACCTTAGCAGGATCTACCACACCGGCAGCGTGCAAGTTTTCGTAAACATCAGTACGGGCATTGTAACCGAAGTCACCTTTACCTTCGCGTACTTTCTGTACTACTACTGCACCTTCCTTACCTGCATTGGCAACAATCTGACGAAGCGGTTCCTCGATAGCACGCTTGATAATTTCGATACCGGTTGTTTCGTCTTCATTATCGCCCTTCAGGCCTTCCAATGCTTCAGAAGCACGGATGTAAGCTACGCCACCGCCCGGAACGATACCTTCTTCGATAGCTGCACGAGTAGCGCACAATGCATCATCCACACGGTCTTTCTTTTCCTTCATTTCAACTTCAGAAGCGGCACCTACATAAAGAACAGCTACACCACCTGACAACTTAGCCAAACGTTCCTGCAACTTTTCCTTATCATAATCTGAAGTAGTATTCTTTATTTCAGCTTTAATCTGATTGATACGTTCCTGAATGTTTTCTTTTGCGCCGGCACCGTTTACGATAGTAGTATTATCTTTAGAAACAGTTACCTTATCGCAAGTACCCAACATTTCAAGAGTAGCTTGTTCCAACTTCAAACCTTTTTCCTCGCTGATAACGATACCACCTGTCAATACGGCAATATCTTCCAACATCGCCTTACGACGGTCGCCGAAGCCCGGAGCTTTCACAGCACAAATCTTCAACTGAGAACGCAGACGGTTTACAACCAACGTAGTCAATGCTTCGCTGTCTACATCTTCTGCAATAACCAACAAAGGACGTCCGCTCTGTACAGCCGGTTCCAGGATAGGCAAGAAATCCTTCAAGTTAGAAATCTTCTTATCATAAATCAGGATGTACGGATGTTCCATCACACATTCCATCTTTTCTGTATCAGTTACAAAGTAAGCAGACAAGTAACCACGGTCGAACTGCATACCTTCTACCACACCGATGGTAGTATCCGTTCCTTTAGCTTCTTCGATAGTAATCACACCATCTTTAGAAACTTTACGCATAGCGTCTGCAATCAACTTACCGATAGTAGGATCGTTATTGGCAGAAACAGCAGCCACTTGTTCAATCTTGTCATAGTTGTCACCTACCATTTCGGCCTGAGACTTGATAGATTCAACCACTTTGGCAACAGCTTTATCGATACCACGTTTCAAATCCATCGGATTTGCTCCGGCAGTAACATTCTTCAAACCTACCCCTACGATTGATTGAGCCAGCACAGTAGCAGTAGTAGTACCGTCACCTGCATCGTCACCTGTCTTTGAAGCAACAGATTTCACCAACTGTGCACCGGTATTCTGAAATGCATCAGCCAATTCCACTTCTTTAGCTACAGTCACGCCATCCTTAGTGATATGAGGAGCACCGAATTTCTTTTCGATAATCACATTACGACCTTTCGGACCCAGGGTTACTTTCACTGCGTTAGCCAATTCGTCTACACCCTTCTTCAATTCGTCACGGGCATCAATGTTGAATTTAATATCTTTAGCCATAATTCTATTTACAATTTAATGATTTACAATGTACTATTTAATTATCCCAAAACAGCGAGAACATCGCTCTGACGCATGATAAGGTATTTCTTACCGTCATGTTCCAGTTCAGTGCCCGAGTATTTGCCATACAATACCTGATCACCTACATGCAACACCATCTCCTCATCTTTTGTTCCGTTACCTATTGCGACAACTTCACCTTGCAATGGTTTTTCCTTTGCTGTATCAGGAATAATAATACCACCGATTGTTTTTTCTTCTGCAGGAGCAGGAAGAATCAATACTCTGTCTGCTAATGGTTTAATGTTCATAGTTCTTAATTTTTATATGTTATACTTTTAATTATATCAATTATCCGTCATCTTTAAGCAGTGACGCAAAACATCTTGCGAAAAACGTGCCAAACATGAAAAAGGAGAAATTGACAGTTTTATTCTGCCAAATTGGCACAGCTATAACATATCTTTCACTAAAATGGTTTCCTCTTCCCCTGCCATTATCAGTTGCTTTTACGAAATTTATTATTTTTACCTACAAAGATTCATATATAAACCAGTCGGCTACATTCCACAGCGACAGAACGAATCTGAATATAAAAAGAGAAAAATGTGATTTTTCTTTTTTTAATATTTCCATAGGACACAAACTATCACTATCTTTGCAAAACCTAATAATTAACCCCTTTAACTATATGGCATTTACGAACAACATTATGATTGTCCGCCACAGATTACTGACAGAACTTGTAAAATTGTGGAAAAACGGAGAACTGACAACAGACAAAATAGACCGTCTACCATTAGAACTCAGCCCCCGACGTTCAAAACATGCAGGGCGTTGCTGCGTACACAAAGAACGCGCTGTATGGAAATACAAATCCCTTCCTCTACTGGGGCTGGATATGGATGATGAAACCGATGAGCTCACTCCACTATCCGAATATGCCGCACGTGCTATAGAACGTGCAAACAATGGAAAGCCCAAAGACAACATTATGTGTGTTATAGACGAAGCATGCTCGGCCTGCGTACAGATCAATTATGAAATCACCGACTTATGCCGGGGATGTACCGCCCGCAGTTGCCAGTACAATTGTCCCAAAGGAGCCGTACATGTACATGCCGACACCGGCAAGGCATGGATCGACCATGATACCTGCATCAGTTGCGGCATCTGCCACAAAAGCTGCCCTTATCACGCAATCGTCTATATTCCCGTTCCCTGCGAGGAATCTTGTCCTGTCAAAGCGATCAGCAAAGATGAACACGGTATAGAGCATATTGATGAGAATAAATGTATTTATTGCGGTAAATGCATGAATGCCTGTCCTTTCGGGGCCATTTTTGAAATATCCCAGACATTCGATGTGTTGCAACGCATCCGTAAAGGAGAACAAGTGGTAGCCATTGTCGCGCCATCTATTTTGGGACAATTCAGCACAACTATCGAACAAGTATATGGTGCATTCAGACAAATCGGTTTCACCGATATAATTGAAGTAGCACAAGGAGCCATGTCCACCGTAGAACATGAAGCGCATGAACTGATAGAAAAACTGGAAGAAGGACAGAAATTCATGACTACCTCATGCTGCCCGTCCTATATCGAGCTGGTGAACAAATACATCCCCGATATGAAAAAATACGTTTCCGGCACAGGCTCGCCTATGTATTATGCCGCACGTATAGCCAAAGAGAAGTATCCTGATGCAAAAATCGTATTTGTTGGACCATGTGTAGCCAAACGTAAAGAAGCTCAACGTGACGAGGCTGTGGATTTTGTGATGACATTCGAAGAGATTTCCTCTATTTTCGATGCTTTCGAGATTAACCTGGAGATTGTACAGCCATACGCTATGGAATTCTCTTCCGTTCGCGAAGCGCATGGATTCGCACAAGCCGGCGGCGTGATGGGAGCCGTAAAGGCATTCCTGAAAATGGAAGCGGACAAAATCAATACCATACAGGTATCTGATTTAAACAAGAAGAATATCGGAACATTACGCGCCTACGCTAAATCGGGCAAAGCTCCCGGACAATTCATCGAAGTGATGGCCTGCGAGGGTGGTTGTATCACAGGACCCAGTACGCACAGCGGCAGCAACAATGGAAAACGCCAATTGGTACAGGAACTGGCAAAACAGAAAAAAACATATTAAAGGTATGCATGAAGCGACTGATTGACAAATTACGTCACTACCATATCCTGACAGGTGAGGAATATGCCAACCTCCTCTCCTGTCAGGATACCGGCACTTTACTGTATTTACAGCAACAGGCCAGGGAAGTCACTTTGGCACATTTCGGGAATGGGATATTTATCCGCGGACTTATCGAGGTGAGCAACCGATGTCGTAACAACTGTCATTATTGCGGAATAAGGAAAGGAAATACCGCCATTACCCGTTACGCATTAAAGCGTGAAACCATTTTGGAATGTTGCCGTGAAGGATATGCACTCGGATTCCGCACCTTCGTGATGCAAGGCGGTGAAGACCCTGCTTTAACAGATGAATGGATAGAAAAAACCGTTGCCGCCATCCACTGTGAATTCCCCGATTGTGCCATCACCCTTTCATTAGGAGAGAAATCACGGGAAGCATACGAACGTTTCTTCCGTGCCGGAGCCAACCGTTATCTGCTCCGACACGAAACACACAACGAAGAACACTATAGGAAATTACATCCTGAGGAGATGTCACTAAAGCATCGGCTCCAATGCCTGCAATGGCTAAAAGAAATTGGATATCAAACCGGAACAGGAATCATGGTAGGCACTCCGGGACAAACCCTGACACATCTGGTGGAAGATCTGTTATTCATAGAGCAATTCCAGCCCCAAATGATCGGTATCGGTCCATTTATCCCCCATCATGACACACCATTCGGAACAGAGCCGGCCGGAAGTGTAGGAATGACCCTCAAGCTATTATCCCTTTTCCGGTTAATGCACCCGTCCGCCCTGATTCCATCGACCACCGCCCTTGCCACCTTGTCACCGGACGGACGGGAAAAAGGAATATTGGCAGGAGCTAATGTAGTGATGCCCAATCTCTCCCCCAGGGAGCAAAGAGAAAAATACACCTTGTATGATAACAAAGCCGCCTTCGGTGCCGAAGCAGCCGAAGGTTTACGAGCTTTGGCACAACAACTGGAAACAATCGGTTACCGGATATCGACAGATAGAGGTGACTATCACTAACCCCTAACAAACATGTATAAAGCAGATTCTAAAATAGCAGAAGAATTCATAGACCATCAAGAGATACTGGATACCTTGGAGTATGCTCACAACAACAAAAGCAATCGTGCCCTGATAGAGCAACTGATTGACAAAGCTGCTCAATTCAAAGGACTGTCCCATCGTGAGGCAGCATTACTGCTGGAATGCGACCAACCGGATCTAACAGAACGCATTTTCCGGCTGGCACAGGAAATCAAACATAAGTTTTACGGCAACCGTATTGTAATGTTCGCCCCTCTATATCTTTCCAATTATTGTGTGAACGGATGCGTCTACTGCCCTTATCATTTGAAGAACAAGACCATAGCACGCAAAAAGCTGACACAAGAAGAGATACGTAAGGAGGTAATTGCCTTGCAAGACATGGGACACAAACGCCTAGCACTGGAAGCAGGAGAAGATCCGTTGCGGAATCCTATTGAGTACATACTGGAATCTATCCAAACCATTTATAGCATCAAACATAAAAATGGGGCTATCCGCCGGGTCAATGTCAACATTGCCGCCACTACCGTGGAAAACTACCGCAAGCTGAAAGACGCAGGTATCGGCACTTATATCCTGTTCCAGGAAACTTATCATAAAGAAAATTACGAATCCCTGCATCCCACCGGTCCGAAAAGCAAATATGCTTATCATACCGAAGCGATGGACCGTGCCATGGAAGCGGGAATTGACGATGTAGGACTAGGTGTTTTATTCGGGCTGAATACCTACCGCTATGACTTTACAGGATTATTGATGCATGCCGAACATCTGGAAGCTACCTTCGGAGTGGGACCACATACCATCAGTGTTCCTCGCATCTGTCCGGCAGATGATATCTCCACGCAAGATTTCCCGGATGCCATTTCAGATGATATATTTTGTAAAATTGTGGCGGTAATCCGTATCGCTGTTCCTTATACAGGTATGATTATCTCTACAAGGGAATCGGCTGCAACCCGACGCAAAGTCTTAAACCTGGGAATCTCACAAATCAGCGGAGGCTCCCGGACCAGCGTAGGCGGTTATGCCATTCCGGAAACACCGGAAGAAAACTCAGCACAATTCGACATCAGTGACACCCGTACCTTGGACGAGGTAGTGAACTGGCTGCTCGACTTGGGGCATATCCCCAGTTTCTGTACAGCATGTTATCGGGCAGGGCGTACAGGCGACCGTTTTATGTCATTAGTCAAATCGGGACAAATCGCCAACTGCTGCGCCCCCAATGCATTGATGACACTAAAAGAGTATCTGGAAGATTATGCGGCACCGGATACACGAGCCAAAGGAATCCAACTGATAAAAAAAGAGTTGGAACATATTCCCAATCCGAAAATAAAAGAAATAGCAATTCGTAATCTGAAAGAGATAGAAGAAGGGAAACGAGATTTCAGATTCTAACCGCTCATGCGTCAAGCAACCTTTTCAATACAGATAATGAACCTAATTCAAGCCCAATAAAATATGAGTCTAAACAACACTCCCGCTGCCAACCGGCTACATATCGTCCTGTTCGGAAAACGCAATAGCGGCAAGTCCTCTCTAATCAATGCCTTGACCGGACAAGACACCGCCCTTGTATCGGATATTCCCGGTACAACAACAGATGCTGTCAGCAAAGCGATGGAAATTCAACATATCGGTCCTTGTCTCTTTATCGATACTCCCGGATTTGATGATGAAGGGGAATTGGGAGAAATGCGCATAACCCGTACGTTGAAAGCCATCGAACGGACAGATATTGCCTTACTTCTTTGTGAAGACGGCAATTGCGAGGATGAAAAACAATGGATGGAGCAGTTAAATAAAAGGAATATTCCGGTTATCCTGATACTGAACAAAGCTGATATCCGAAAAGACATAGCATCCACAAGGGATCGTATAGAAAAAGAATGCGGTCAAAATCCTCTCATTATCAGCGCAAAAGAACAGACGGGCATAGAGAAAATACTTCAAGCTATTCTGGAAAAGTTACCGGCAGATTTCGGACAACAGACCATTACCGGAGATCTGGTTAAAGAAGGAGATTTAGTGCTCTTAGTCATGCCACAAGACATACAGGCTCCCAAAGGCCGACTTATTCTTCCACAAGTACAGACGATGCGCGAATTATTGGACAAAAAATGTCTGGTAATGAGCTGTACAACCGATAAAATAGCTGCCACTTTGCAGGCTCTGTCCTATCCTCCGAAACTAATCATAACCGACTCCCAAGTTTTTCATGCCGTTTATGAGCAAAAACCGGCAGAAAGCCTTCTCACCTCTTTTTCCGTTCTGATGGCAGGATATAAAGGGGATATACTCTATTATATGGAAGGAGCCTCAGCCATAGACCGCCTCACCCCACAATCACGGGTATTGATAGCAGAAGCCTGCACTCATGCCCCTGCCACCGAGGACATAGGCAGAGTAAAGCTTCCACGTATGTTGCGTAAAAAGATAGGTGAAGAGTTGCAAATAGATATCGTTGCAGGTACAGACTTTCCGGAGGATTTGACACCCTATCACTTAATCATTCATTGCGGAGCCTGCATGTTCAATCGCAAATATGTACTAAACCGGATTGATAATGCCCGTAAGCAACAGATTCCCATGACTAATTATGGAGTGGCTATTGCACACTTGAACGGGATATTGGATAAGATAGCGTATTAAAAAGACATCTGTTCTTTTTTGTTTCCATCACCACAAACCATTTATCTTCAAAGGTTTGTGGTGTAAAAGGTTCCATAATTCCCCTTAACCGGTATGTATGTGTCTTTTTACCATTGTTTCTGAAGGCTCATAGATTTTCCTTCTTG
>OGLW01000816.1_pt1 | contig 12084 bp, 9 predicted proteins | sample 1572961 | NCBI WGS metagenome assembly OGLW01 (sample SAMEA2581880, study PRJEB24529) | metagenome | biome: Human gut stool | place: China | collected 2011
AAGAATGACACGGTAAGCGTACCAATCGGAGTTGCCCACAGGGTATCCAATCTTACGGACTCTAACGTAATTATTATTGAAACCGGAATAGGGGAGAGCTGGGAGTTATCAGCGCATCCGGATGGACAGTCAGTTATAGCATCGGGCACATTTGCAGGTATGTACTTTGGTGAATTCATTGAAAAATATGGTGAAGAGGTAGTCTGCTGGAAGAGCAGCTCACTAGACAGATTTCCAGTGCTTATTAAGTTTATTGATGCTAAAAATGCACTTTCAATCCAGATTCATCCAGATGATGATTATGCCCTTGAAAATGAGAATGAGTTCGGAAAAAATGAGATGTGGTATGTGGTTGACTGTGAACCGGGAGCTTATCTTTACTGTGGTCTTAAGCAGGATTCAAGTAAAGAAGAGATAAGGGAACGTATAGAGAATAATACCATAACAGAGATACTTAATAAGATAGAAGTACATAAAGGCGACTGTGTTATGGTAAAGGCTGGAACTATCCATGCAATAGGTGCGGGAATTCTTATCTGCGAAATTCAGCAGAATTCCAACTGTACTTACAGAATGTACGATTATGACAGAAGGGACAAGTTTGGCAACAGAAGAGAACTGCATATCAGCAAGGCTATTGATGTAGTTGATGTTAAGAAATATAAGCCATTTGTGAGTGGTAACAGCGATGTGCCGGAAGGTGCAGAGCTTCTTGTAAGCTGTAAGTATTTTGAATGTTATAAGTATGTACTTGGTGAGTCTGTGTATACAGATGATAGTTCTGATAAGGATATTTGTAATAATGATGATGGCAACAGTGATATAGTTGTCAAACCTGCAACAGATAGAATAAATATAAGTGTGGATACAATGTCATTCAGAAGTATAATTGTTATTGAGGGAAGTGGAAAAATAACAGTTGGTGAGAATGAGATGGATTACAGGGCGGGAGACAGTTTCTTTGTGACTGCAGGTGAGAAGGTCGTTAGTGTTGAGGGAACAAGAGTTATTATTGTTACGAAGGTGTGAGATATTCAGTATGTTTGGAAAATAAATTAATGCTAATTTTAAAATCGTTTATAATATTATTTTAGAAACTATATTATAGGATGATATGCGAATATTTTGTATTATCCATTTGTATACAATTATTATATAAAATAAGAGAGAATATAGAATTTTTATAAGGCACTTATTTTCGTAAATGTTGCAATGCCAGCTTTACAGCTTTCATTATGCAGCATTCACGGGAGAAGATGCCTTATTTTTTATGCAAAATCACGAATTTCCCCATTTAAAATTATAAGTAATTATTCTATAAATATAGATAAAATTATGGTATAATATAAAAATCATTTAAGTATGTGTGTCGTGCAATAGAATACAGAAACTAATGATAAAACAACATCGGTGAAAGGACATATTATGTATGCAGGATTATGATGAATCATTTTTCAGGGCGAAAGCCAACAAAAGAGCAGGTATAACATGGCTTGCTCTTATTCTTATAGCAACCGTGTATTATGGGATTAAGACAAAGAGCGGTGAGATTACTAAAGGATATTTTACAGCATGTATGATAGTAGGCTGGGTTACATATATAGGAGGACATATAGTAGCTGCGATTAAGGGTGGAGCATCCAAAGAGTATAAGTGGGTGCTTGGTATAGGTTATCTTTTATTCTACGCTGTTATAGCATGGACAGTACTTGATAAGATTTCGTATATATTTATTCTTCCATTATTATCAATTCTTATATTGTATAAAGACCCTAAGTTTATTAAGACAATCATGTGGTTTACATTATTTGTGCTGATTAGCAGTAATATATACAAAGGTACTGCAAAAGGAATGATGGACTTTGTTGCAAGTGAAGAGTGTGCGCTTCAGTTTGCGATTGTATTATGCTGCTATGCCTGTACTAATATGGCGATAAAGCATCTGGTTGAGTCGGATGGTGCGCTGACGGCATCCATAGAGGCGGAGCTGGCGCATGTTGTACAGACAGTTGAACAGGTTAAAGAGGCAAGTAATTCGATTGTTGATGGTGTTACAGTTGTAAGAGAGCTTGCAGATGAGAATAAAGAGGGAGCTAACAATGTAGTTAAGGATATGGGAACGCTTTCGGATAACAACGATGTCCTTAATGACAAGACAGTTTCCTCAATAGAGATGACAAATGTTATTGATACTCAGGTCAAGGATGTATCTGAACTTATGGAGGAGTTCTCAAAGCTTATTGAAAAGTCAGTTGAGCACGCTAATTTGAGTGCTGGTGAACTTACAGAGGTTGTTGATATTACTAACAGAATGTCAGCATTATCAGGCAAGATTGAGACTATTCTTGAGACATTTAAGAAAGAATTTGAATATGTTAAGCAGGAAACAAGCACTATTGAGGGTATTACATCACAGACAAATCTTCTTGCACTTAATGCTTCAATAGAGGCTGCAAGAGCTGGAGAAAACGGAAGAGGCTTCGCAGTTGTTGCTGAGCAGATAAGAGAGCTTGCCGACCAGTCAAGAGAGTCAACAGAGCACATTAATCAGATTGTCAATGACCTTATAGAGAATTCTAATATAAGTGTTGAAACTGCAAAGAAGGTATCAGAAGCATTTGAAAAGCAAGATAAAGGATACAGAAGCCATATTTGGTACTCTTAATTCTGAGATTAACAGGGTTGGAGGCGCTGTCGGCGGTATTGCCGGTGAGGTTGATGACCTTGAAGAACATAAGAATAATATAGCTGCAGGAGTTGATAATCTTGCAGAGTTCGCAGAGCAGAACGCTGAAAGCGGAAGAATTACAAGTGAGAATATGAGAAATCTTGAAAATGTAATGGTTAGCTGCAAGTCATCTACAGACAGAATTGTTAATGTATCTAATGAGCTTGTTTCAGGGATAAAGAACTTAAGCCAGAAGAAGCTTGGTAAGATTGATGTTATGAAGTAAAACGGAGTGTTCAGGTGCTGTTGTATTAATGAACGCAGGATAATAAGGTAAAGGATTACAGCCATAATGGTGTTATCGGGAAAGATAATGCTGTTGTGGCTTTTTTTCTTTTTAGTATGTCATAAGCCAACCAATTCAACATATAAAAATTAAATGTTAAAATGTTCAATAATCGGTAAGTGATTTTTTAAAAAATAAACATACACACACCTTCCTAAGCTAAAATATGTAATGTAAGTAAAGAAAATTTAAGAACAATGTAAAAAATAAATTAAGAAATGTTAAGAAATATATTGCAAATATGTTTAATATAGTGTATCATCTTGAGTGAAATGAACAACACTTTTAAATTATGAACAAACGGTATTTACAAGGAGGATAGGATGTATGAATAACATTAAACGCAATATTTTGCTTAATCCGGGTCCATCAACAACAACAGATACGGTTAAGATGGCGCAGGTGGTTCCTGATATATGTCCAAGAGAGAAAGAATTTGCATCACTTATGAAGGGACTTCGTGAGGACCTGGTTAAAATCGTTCACGGTGATACAGATGAGTATACAGCAGTATTATTTACAGGTTCAGGAACTATTAATATTGACGTATGTATGAACTCATTACTTCCGGAGGGAAAGAAGGTTCTTGTTATCAATAATGGTGCTTACAGTACAAGGGCAGTAGAGATATGTCAGTATTACGGACTTGATTATATTAATCTTGAATTTCCTGTAGACGAGCTTCCACTTAAAAGTAATCCTGATATTGCACTTGTTCACACAACGCATAATGAAACAGGAACAGGAATACTTAATCCTATACGTCAGATAGGTGCTATTGCACATAAGTACGGTGCGGTATTTTCTGTGGATACAACATCAACATATGCGATGAGACCAATAGATGTTAATAAGGACAATATTGATTTCTGTATGGCTTCGGCGCAGAAGGGACTTATGGCTATGACCGGACTTTCCTATATTGTAGGAAAAAGGGAGATTATCGAAAAGTCTAAGGATTATCCTAAGCGTTCATATTACTGCAACCTTTATATGCAGTATGATTTCTTTGAAAAGACAGGGCAGATGCATTTTACACCTCCAGTACAGACTATATATTCTGTTATTCAGGCTCTTAAGGAATACTGGGCAGAGGGTGAGGAAGCAAAGTGGGCACGCCATACACGCGTTTTCGAGGCTATACATAAAGGGCTGGATGAACTTGGCTTTAAAGATGTCATTAAAAGAGAATGGCAGGCTGGGCTTGTTGTTTCAGCAATATATCCGGATGACGTTAACTGGGACTTTGATAAAGTACACGATTATTGCTATGAGCGCGGATTTACAATATATCCGGGTAAGATAAGCACTACTAATACATTCCGACTGTGTGCGCTTGGTGCTATTGATGAAGATGATATAACAGCATTTTTTAAGGTGTTTAAAGAAGCACTTGAAGTCAATAATATAGCGATACCGGTACATTACAATGAAGCTTAAGGGAATAGTATAAAATTAGGAGACGAAAGTAAAATGAACAAAGGAGACAGTAAAATAATGAAAACAGTATATACATGTTTTTGTACAGATGTTATACATGAAGGACATCTTAATATAATAGAGCAGGCGCATAAGTATGGAAGAGTGGTAGTTGGAGCACTTTCAGATGAGGCATTAATCAGATATAACCGCTTTCCAACTATATCATTCGATGAGAGAATTAAGATGTATCAGGAGTTAGAAGGGGTTGACGAAGTCATTGTACAGACTATTATGTATGATGATGTGATTAAGAAGTTAAAGCCTGATTATGTAGTTCACGGAGATAACTGGAGAGAGGGCGCAGAGTCTGTTATACGTGAAAATGTGCTTTCGCTTTTATCAGAATATGGCGGAGAACTTATAGAAGTTCCATATACATACAATGAAGAAGTAAGAAAAATAGACTCTACATTAAAGGAAAAGCTTGCTATGCCTGAGTATAGAAGAAAGCGTTTAAAGCAGCTTATAAAAATGTGTCCGGTTGTTAAGACAATAGAGGCACACAGCGGTCTTACAGGTCTTATAGCAGAGAAGACTGTTGTCGAGGAGAATGGCAGACTTGACCAGTTTGATGCTATGTGGGTAAGTTCACTGTGTGACAGTACAGCTAAGGGAAAGCCGGATATTGAACTTGTGGATATGTCATCACGTCTGCGCACAATCGATGATATTATGGAGGTCACTACTAAACCAATTATTCTTGATGGTGATACAGGCGGACTTACAGAGCATTTTGTATATAATGTAAGAACTCTTGAACGAATGGGTGTTTCTGCTATTATTATTGAGGATAAAAAAGGACTTAAGAAGAATTCACTGTTTGGTAATGAGGTTGAACAGACACAGGATTCTATAGAGGACTTCAGCGCAAAGATTGCAGCAGGCAAGAAGGCACAGCTTACTGATGACTTTATGATTATTGCAAGAATAGAGAGCCTTATTCTTGAGAAAGGAATGGAAGATGCACTTACAAGGGCATTTGCATTTGTTAAGGCAGGCGCAGACGGAATTATGATACACAGCCGTAAGAAAGACCCTTCAGAAATACTTGAGTTCTGTGATGAGTTCCGTAAGAAGGATGCCAATACTCCGATAGTTGTAGTGCCATCTTCGTACAATGTTATCACAGAAGAGGAGCTTGCAGCGCATGGCGTAAACATAGTTATATATGCCAACCAGCTCACAAGAAGCGCATTTCCTGCCATGAGACAGACAGCAGAGGATATTCTCCGTTATCACAGGGCTAAGGAGGTCGATGACAGACTTATGCCTATAAAAGAGATTATAACGCTTATTGATGAATTATAATGGAGGAAAGTATGAAGGTTGAAAAGTTAGTTGAAATAATAGGTTCTGATTTTTATACAGGAGTTCCTGACTCACAGCTTAAGGCTTTGTGTAATTATCTTATTAATACATATGGAATTGATAAGAAACATCATATAATAGCGGCTAATGAGGGAAACTGTACAGCTCTTGCCGCCGGTTATCATCTTGCTACAGGAAAAGTGCCTGTTGTGTATATGCAGAATAGTGGCGAGGGAAATATAATTAATCCTGTTGCTTCACTTTTAAACGATAAGGTATATGCAATACCAGTAGTTTTTGTGATAGGCTGGAGAGGTGAACCAGGCATACATGATGAGCCACAGCATATATATCAGGGAGAGGTTACTATAAAGCTTCTTGATGATATGGGGATTAAGTCATACGTCATAGGAACTGATACAACAGATGAAGAAGTAGAGGCAGCTATGGATGAGTTCCGTAAAGAGCTTGCTTTAGGGAAGAATGTTGCATTTGTCATACGAAAGGGCGCACTTAAGTATGATGAAAAGGTTGTATACAAGAATGATAACAGTATGTTAAGAGAGGATATAATAAAGCATATTGTCAGTGCAGCAGGAGAAGACCCTATTATATCAACGACAGGAAAGGCAAGCCGTGAGTTATTTGAAACGCGTGTTGCCAATGGACAAAGCCATAAGTATGATTTCCTTACAGTAGGTTCAATGGGACACAGTTCATCTATAGCACTTGGTGTAGCTGTCAATAAGCCGGATACAAAGGTATGGTGTATTGACGGGGATGGAGCAGTGCTTATGCATATGGGAGCCATGGCTGTAATAGGCGCAAATGCACCACATAATCTTGTGCATATAGTTATTAATAACGGTGCGCATGAAACGGTCGGAGGCATGCCTACGGTTGCTTCTGATATAGATGTTGCTGCAATAGCTAAGGCTTGTGGATATGCAAATGTTACAAGTGCAGGTACTTTTGATGAGCTTGATAAGGCTCTTGAGGCAGCTAAAAATGCAGACGAGCTTAGTTTTATAGAGGTTAAGTGTTCAATAGGCGCAAGGGATGACTTGGGACGTCCAACAACTACGGCACTTGAGAATAAGCAGAATTTTATGGAATATCTTAAGGAATTAAGGTAGGATTAATTTTTGACAGACGGACGATAATGAATAGCCATAATGGTGTTATCTATATGAGATAATGCTGTTGTGGCTGTTTTTTATTGTGGCAAACGGACAAAAGTATGCATTTATAGTCGTAAAGATAAATATAATCATTAACAGATACAAAAATAAGCATTTATGTATTGACAAACACTTAAACATTTGTTTAAATGTTTATATAAAGAGATGGTTCTTAAATGAAACCTGATAAAAACATTTTTAAGTGATTATCAAAGAAAGGATAAGCATATAAGTATTATATGCGGGTGATTATTATGAAGAAGACTTATGGTATTGAGGTTGATTGTGCTAACTGTGCTTTAAAGATGGAGGATGCAGCTAAGAAGACTAGTGGTGTTAAGGATGCTACAGTATCATTTATGACACAGAAGATGAAGGTTGAGTTTGAGGACGGAGCTGATGCATCAGCAGTTATGCAGGATGTATTAAAGAACTGTAAGAAGGTTGAATCTGACTGTGAGATATTCTTATAAGAAGTAACTTATTAAGCTACAGACTAATCTGTTATGGATTATGTTGGCGGAATATGAGTTTAATGATGAAAGGCAGTGGTTCATATGACTAAGAAGCAGAAGAAAGTGCTTATACGAATTATAATAGCGGCAGTATTGATTGCTGTCTTAAAGCTATTGTTTCATTTTGTGACAGTCAATAAGTATATTGAACTTGTTGCTTTCCTTGTACCATACTTTGTTATTGGATATGATATACTGAAGAAAGCTATACACGGAATATTTAACGGAGAAGTTTTTGACGAAAACTTTCTTATGGCAATAGCAACTGTAGGTGCAATAGCACTTGGTGAATATGTCGAGGGTACAGCGGTTATGCTTTTCTACCAGATAGGTGAGCTGTTCCAGAGTTATGCGGTAGGAAAGAGTAGAAAGAATATTACTTCGCTTATGGATATAAGACCTGACTATGCCAATATCGAAGAAGACGGTAAGATAGAGCAGGTTGACCCGGATGATGTTGAAATAGGCACAATTATTATTGTAAAGCCCGGCGAGAAGATACCTATTGATGGTGTTATAGTAGAAGGCAGCTCAACACTTAACACAAGTGCTCTTACAGGTGAGAGCGTACCAAGAGGTGCTAAAGAGGGCGATGAGGTCATAAGTGGATGTGTTAATCTTACAGGACTTCTTAAGATTAAGACTAACAAGGAGTTTGGTGACTCTACAGTATCGAAGATACTTGACCTTGTTGAGAATTCAAGTATGAAGAAGTCCCGTTCAGAGAATTTCATAACAAGATTTGCAAAGATATATACACCAGCTGTATGTATAGGCGCACTTGTGCTTGCAGTGATACCACCACTTGTTAATCTTATTATGGGTAATCCGGCAGAATGGTCAAAGTGGCTTATAAGAGCACTTACAACTCTTGTAATAAGCTGTCCGTGTGCGCTTGTTATATCTATTCCTTTAAGTTTCTTTGGAGGAATAGGCGGTGCATCTTCAAGAGGTATACTTATAAAGGGTTCTAACTACCTTGAAATCCTTTCAAAGACAAAGTATATCGTATGTGATAAGACGGGAACTCTGACAAAGGGTGTATTTGAGGTTACAGATGTAAAGACTGCTAATTCATATAAGAAGGATGAACTTCTTAAGCTGGCAGCATACGCAGAGAGTTATTCTACACATCCTATAAGTAAGAGCATAAGAAATGCTTACGGCAATGATATAGATACAGGCATTGTATCTGATATAGAAGAGATAAGCGGACACGGTATAAGTGCTGATGTAGAAGGAAGAAAGGTTCTTGCCGGAAACATAAAGCTTATGAAGCAGTTTAACATTGATGTTTCTTCTACGGCAGCAGAGGTTGACAGTGCAATAGGAACGCTTGTCTATGTTGCGGTTGATGGTACATATGCAGGCTGCATAATTATATCAGATGTGGTTAAGCCAACATCTGCACAGGCTGTCAGGTCACTAAAGAAGGCAGGAGTAAGCAAGGTTGTTATGCTTACTGGTGATGCTAAGAAGGTGGCTGATGCAGTCGGTGGTGAACTTGGCATAGATGTTGTTAAGAGTGAGCTTCTTCCGGCCGATAAGGTTGAGGAGGTTGAAAAGCTTCTTAGCAGTAAGGATAAAAATGAAGTGCTTGCATTTGTCGGTGATGGAATTAATGATGCGCCAGTACTTTCAAGGGCGGATATTGGTATAGCAATGGGTGCACTTGGTTCAGATGCGGCTATTGAGGCAGCAGACATTGTACTTATGGATGATGACCCTGCCAAGATTGCAACAGCTATGAATATATCAAGAAAGACATTAAGAATAGTACACCAGAACATTGTGTTTGCACTTGCTGTAAAGTTTGTATGCCTGTTCTTAGGTGCTATTGGTATTGCAAATATGTGGATAGCAATATTTGCAGATGTAGGAGTTATGGTGCTCGCGGTACTTAATGCTACAAGATGTCTTGTATACAAGGATTAAGGCTTATATTCAGCAGACAGACGTGACAGTGCAACGCTGTAAATGTCCTGTATACAGGAATTGATGTCGTATAAAACAAGAAAATATGTTATGATTTATAAGTGTCAAAGTATATTTTGGCACTTATATTGTTATATAAGAAAAATATGGCGTTAGAAGCAGATTTTAACGAATTAATCTATATTAGACAGATAATATAAAGACTCTGGAGAGGGTCTGTAAACCAATACTACTTTTTATATATAAGGATGGATAAATGTATGTCAGGAGTTAATCTTCCACACGACCATGGGCAGAATATAGAAAAGGTGCTTGAAAGGATGCCGGATGTAGACGAATGTGCTATTGTGGCAGAGGTGTTCAAGCAGATTAGCGATGGAAGCAGAATACGTATATTATGGCTGTTATGTCACTGTGAGGAGTGTGTAAGCAATATAGCAGCAGCTATGAATATGAGTGACCCTGCGGTATCACACCATCTTAAGCTGCTTAAGAAAAGCGGACTTATTGTAAGCAGGCGTGATGGTAAAGAAATATATTATAAGCTTGCAGATACACAGACTGCCAATCTTCTCCATCACATTATAGAGGAAATGTTCAGAATAACTTGTCCATTAGATTAACTGAAAGTTTAAATTAGTTGTTCATTTTTTTTATTAAATGTGATAAAATATATTAAAATTATATAATATCAGACAAAAAACCCTATAATCTGCCTTTGTAGAATATCAGCGGACTGATATTGATATAACGTGAATATTTTTGTTAAGGAGAGTAGATATGTTTAGTCAGTTATTTGGAAAGTATCTTATTGAAAACGATGTTATTAATGAAGGACAGTTTGATGATATTCTTGCAAAGATGGAACAGACAAGAGCAAAGCTTGGTCTTATAGCAGTATCAGAGGGTATTCTTACAAAGGAGAAGGCAGAGGAAATCAACATACTTCAGACACAGAAGGATGCAAGATTTGGTGATATTGCAGTTGAGGAAGGATATATTACAAAGGAACAGCTTGATACATTACTTTCAAAGCAGGGTAATCCTTATATGAAGTTCATACAGGTGCTTGAAGAAGTTACAGGTATAGAACAGAGTAAGATAGACGAATATGTTGAGGACTTCAGAAAGAGTATAGGTTTTACACCAGAGGAGTTAGAGTCACTTAAGAATGAAGACATAGATAAGATTGTTCCTATGTTTGCATATGCATCTAACCCATACGTTACAAGAATTGCAGCACTTGCATTAAGAAATATAACAAGATTTGTTACAACTAATTATTATATCGGAAAGATAGAGCATGTAAGCAGCTTTGATTACAGAGCATTTGCAGGGCAGAGATGTGAAGGCGCTATTAATACAGTTATAGGTTTTGCTGTTAAGAATGATGAAAAAGCTTTCCTTAAGATAGCGGATGGATATTCTAAAAATGGTTCATATTCTCTTGGACTTGAGAGCTATGATGCTGTTGGTGAATTTGTTAACTGTATAGATGGTCTTTTTTCGTCAGCAGTATCTACAGAGGATATAGAGATAGAAATTCTTCCTCAGTTCTCATATGAGAATCAGATTGCAAAGGGTAGTGCCTATGTATTACCTATATATATCAATGGCAGTGAGGTATCATTATATATTGCAGTTGACAGCGAAGTTACTATCGGACAGATGCCTGTTACAAGAAAGATGGCTGTAAAGGCTGGCTCTATAGATGTAACAGGTGAGAAGACAACAGTCCTTATCGTAGACGACTCAGGCTTATCAAGAATGATGTTAAGAAATATTCTTGAAGAGGCAGGTTACTGTATAGTTGCAGAAGCATCTGACGGACTTGAGGGAGAACTTGCATATAAGCAGTATCAGCCAGACATTGTTACTCTTGATATAACTATGCCTAATATGGATGGTATCGAATGTCTTGAGAAGATTATGGATTATGACCCAGATGCCAATGTTATAATGATTACAGCAGCAGGTCAGCAGAATAAAGTTATCAAGGCGTTAAAGGAAGGCGCTAAGAAGTTTGTCACAAAGCCTTATAACGTTGAAGATGTTCTTAAGAATATTGGTGAAATGGCAGAATAATTATAATGAGCGCGAAAGAAAAGGAAGCAGACATTTGCTTTTTGGACGGCTTAACGAATGAACAGTAATGCGGAATAGGACGTAGGAGTGCGAAAGCGCGGGTTCGTGAGTGCTGATGTAGATAAAGAGAGAATTAATATAATTATAAGGTATTGGTTTGAGTAAGGATTAAGAGCAAATAAAAAAGAAAGCGTATGTAGCAGATCTCCCCAGCTGCTATACAGGCTTTCTTTTTTATACATAGATAACTTTTTATGGAGAATAACCTGCGTTCACGAACAAAATTAAGCAGGTTATATGAAAAAATTATGCTTAATAAATAGTGAGTTATATTCGTAAGCACATATATATACTAACATAATATAGATTATTTACATCCTACTTTTAGGGGGTATTTTGGCGTTCTGTCACAGAAAATGTATTTTCATTAATACAAACAGATGGTGTGCTGACAGCACAGTTGAAATGATTATATTTGTTTTTTTAGCATATTGCATTTATTATAAAAAATGGCATAATAATTGGCATAAGGTACAACAAAGAAGTTGCACAGAGAGTGTGATG
>OGLW01000822.1_pt1 | contig 12046 bp, 10 predicted proteins | sample 1572961 | NCBI WGS metagenome assembly OGLW01 (sample SAMEA2581880, study PRJEB24529) | metagenome | biome: Human gut stool | place: China | collected 2011
GGTTTAAAATACTGTGTCCATCGATCAGTACCAGTTTATTGTCCATAATATAAAATCCTTTTCAATAATTTATTCTTAAAATCCAGTCTGGCTCCAGATACGGATCTGGACGATCAGTATCACAAATACAGACCAGAAACAAAGGGTATTTACTGCATAAATCGCATTTTGCAGAAGTTTCAGCGTGTGGATCCGCTGGCGGGAAAGCTCCAGTGCAGTTTCCAACGCACCTTTGATGTTGTAGCTTCCGGTACCTTCATCCAACTGCCTGATACCCACATCTACTGTAAAGTATATCTCAAGTTCCTCCCGGCAATCCGGGCAATGATCAATATGTTCTACAAATGCTTTCAGTTCCTCATCTGTTATACTGCCATTGATATAAGGCATAACCAGACGCTCTGCCTCTCTGCAGGTCATGGCAGTCACCTCCTTTTGCAGCAAAACTGCTGTACGAAATAAAACATAATTCAGATATCATCATACACTAAAACGGGGCGGTTTTCAATGTATAGAAAAATGCTTAAATATTTTTTAAAATATTTTCTAAAAAGAAAAAAACCTTAGGAACAACGTATTCACGCTATTTCTAAGGTTTCTCCCTGCCAAGGGTGTAATGCCGGCGGCGGGACTTGAACCCGCACGCGGTTACCCGCAACAGATTTTGAGTCTGCATCGTCTGCCATTCCGACACGCCGGCATTTCTTCACAACGAAAATTATTTTACCATATAGTTTTTGGTTTTGCAAGTGGTTTTGGAATAAGTTCTAAATAAGAATGTTACAGTTCAGTCATGACATAAAAACAGCGGCTGCCTCAAATTATCTGGCAACCGCTGTTTTTATTATTATGCATCTTTTCTCCTGCGTTTTGCAATGAGCAATACCAGGAGTGCCGCACTCATTACGGTGATCCCTGACATGATCTCGATGGAAGTAGAATTATCACCGGTTTTTGGGAGAATTCCTAATGGAACCAGTACATCCTCAATTGCTTTCACGATCGGATTTTCAGCTTTTGGAACATCATTGTCCGGTACGTCTACAGACTCATTTGTCTGGGCTGCGTGACGTCCTGTGGTACTGGAACCACCGCCGCCTCCGCCGCCACCACTGTGGCCACCGCCTCCAGTGGAGTCTGCTTCATACTTCGGAAGGGATCTCACATCATATACCCAGGTATTCGTTTCTTCGTTTAATACCGGGAGTGTAGTCAGATACGGGCTTACAGTTACATTATCACCGGAAGCCTTGAACTGGCATACCAGATACAAACCGGATGAAAGTCCTGTAAACTGGATCTTTCCGGAAGCAGTTGCCTGTGTAGACAACGCTCCGATCTGATTATTTTTTATGAATTGTTCCAGAGTTTGTGCAGCTGACAGCACGCCGGTAGCAGTATGATCTCCTATATCAGCTCCGGAACCGGTAAATTCCTGAGACAGAGCATATGCTCCTTCTGCACCATTCCATTCACCTACTTTGTAAATGGAAATAGTTGCTTTTTTACTTTCCGCTTCCAGATCAATGGTCAGAGATACCGGTCTGGCCGTGTCGATACCTGCTGTTTCGCCTGCGAATGCACCCTGGCATACGCTCATGGTCATCAATATCACTGCCGCCAGAAAAGCTGCCATTTTATTTTTCTTCTTCATTCTTTTCATGGCTTCCTTCTTTCTTCTCTTCTTTGCTGTTCTGAGAGAGTTCCTTGTTTCTTTGGTCAGCGGTTTCTTCCGTTTTGCTGCTGGCTTTTCCCTTCTTCTTTCCGGAAGGTGCCAGGATTCCAAGTAAGATTGCCACTCCAAATGCAGCTATGGCAAATAGAATCCATTGTCTTGTACCCAGTTTGCGTCCCTGCTCTTCCGCCGGTCTGTCACTGACTGCCGGTGCCGGTTTTAACGGAACCTTTTCTGCATATTTTTCATCATATGGGATCCGTGTTCCCCGGATCAGAAGCCGGTGACTGTTGATACCATAAGGAGTACAGGTGACCAGTGTCACATAATCTTTTCCCGGTTCAATGGAAAGTCCGTCTACCTCGGAAGGAAGTACAGTAACGATCTGATCGATCTGATATTCCAGGATCTCTCCTAATGTTTTCAGATAGAACACATCTCCTGTTTCCAGGCGGTCCAGATCCGTAAACAGCTTTGCTGAAGGAAGTCCTCTGTGTCCGGTGATGATCGCATGAGTGCTTTCACCGCCTACAGGAAGGGAAGAACCTTCGTAATGTCCTGCTGCTACCTGTAAGACGCCTTCGCTAGTACCATGATATACAGGAAGTTCTACTGCAATTCCCGGTATATTAATGATACTCATGATCCCCGAACCACCTGTGTTTAAAAGGTCTTCATAAGGACTGTCTTCCCGGTCTTTTTCTGTACTGCTGCTTCACTGAGATTGCCAAACTGAGCAAGATATTCGTTGTAAGCCTGTGCGTCCTGCAGTTCTTTGGAATAATCCGCCTCCGGAAGTTCCTCTACTAACTTGTCGTAAGAAGCTATCGCCCGTGAGGAATGTCTCTCATTCACATACTCACTGACCGCAGGATAAAGGAGAATGGAAAGACCGATCAGGAAAATGATCACAAATATGATAGTTGAAATTCGTTTTCTCATCCGGTCTTTCCGCACCTCCTGGGTTTATGGTTACTTCATAAAACTTTTTTCACAATGTCTTTTATAAATCCATTATACGTGAATAGGATTTACGTGTCAATTAGTCATGCTTTCTGCTGCGTACTACGAAGAATACAGCGCCTGCCATTACTACGATACCTGCTGCGTAGAAGATTGTTGTACCGATGCCACCGGTGGATGGAAGGATTGTACCGGTAGAGTTGATAACCTGTACACCACCGCTTACATACTCTGTTCCATCAGTATTCAAGGTTGCATTGTTATCTGCATCTGCAACTACAACTTCTGTTGGAGTAGTTAATAAATTATAACCCTGTGGAGCTACTGTTTCCACTAAATAGTAAGTTCCATTTCCAAGACCTTTGATTTCAGTAACACCAGCTTCAATTTCTACACCAGTTTCGCCTTCTACAGCAAGACGGTATGTACCATCTGTTAATTTAACTACTGGAATTTCTTTGTTTTTTGCTGCATCTTCATATAATCTAAATTTAGCAAATTTATCGCCAGAAATTACTTTATTATTGGTATCTGTTTTTACAAGACCAAATTTATATGCATATACACTTACTTCATTTCCAGGAATATAGCTCTCAGAATAAGTAATATGGGCGCTATTCTGATTGCCTTCTGATCCGACAACTGTATCCGCACTTAATGTTGCATCATAAATAATTTCAACTTCGTCATTCTGATCTAACGCTTTTACAAAATCAGCAGATAACTTAACTTCAAATGTGCAACCTGTCTCTAAACCTGAGGTTGAAATTGTATACTTACTGCTATCAACAGCGTTTCCATTCTGCTCTACTTTAATAGAAGCGGCATCCAGAGTTAACTGAGCATCCATGGTATCATGTACTGTAATTTCTTTATCAGTACCTTTTCCATCAGTCACTTTAATCTTATAAGTAACTTTATCTCCAATAGATGCTGTTGTTGCATCAACTAAAGTTTCAACCCCCTCTGCTGTTGTAACAATCTTTTTAACAATGGAAGGAAGATCGTTCTTCTCACGTAATGTCTGTGATGAGTCTTTATTTACCAAAGAGCAAACAGATCCTGTTGTAGTATTTACAAAATAATATCCTGCACCTAAACTATCAAAAGATGCTACAACTTCACCGTTAACTTTAGAAGCAGTTACTGTCTCATCTGCGCTCTTGCCAGTGCTGTTTTCTGATAAGTAGGCTGCAAAATCTCCAGCCATTACCTCTGTCATGGTTGTTGTAGTTGTTACAACTAATACATTTGCATCATTAGCACTTGGAGTCAAAGTGAATAATTTCTGTCCAGATGCATATTCATATCCTTCAACAACAGATTTCCATGCACTGTCGGCAGACATTGTATACGCATAAGAGTCACCACTTGAAGTATAATCAAAAATCTTATACGCTTTGTAAGTTTCATTTTCAAATGCACCATTTACAGTGATACTTGCTGCCATTGCTGACATAGGCATTGCCATTGCTACTGTTGCTGCCATTAACATTCCCGCTACTTTTCTCATCTTTTTCATAATCATCTTTCCTTTCTTTTTAGAAAAATTCCCCTTTTGGATAATTAATTTTTTATTATTTTTTATACGCTGCGGAGCGGGGTGCCCCGCAGTGTTTATTACTATTGTTTTTACTGTGAAGTATTATTCTTCACGCTTGCGTTTCAATGTCAGACTTAACTGTATGCCTGCATATAACACGGATGTGATAATTACAGACCATCCAACGCGGCGGATATGATCAAGTCCGGAACCACCGGTATCTGGTAAGATAACTCCTGCATAGTTGACTATTACATATGGATTTGTTACACTATACGGATCTAAACTTGTTTCAATCGTATATTTTAACTGTGAGTTATCCTTATCATATACAATCGTTATTTTTATTGGTTCAGATTTTAAGGTAAATCCTGTACTGGTTGCGGTTTCTACAAGGTAATATGTCTTTCCGTCTTGTAAATTCTTTAAAGAAATAAGACCATCTATACCAGGTGTGATATTTTCAGATATACGAGCGTTTAAATCAATTTCACCACTTGCAGTTGCTTGATATAATGAAAACTTAACCTTTAACATATTACCACTTGCGTTTTCACCGTTAGTCTTTTTAAATACTTTCTTTAAAACAATATTTCCTGACTCCGGTATATACCGTCCATAATACCAGGTTGGATTTTCTGTAACTGTTCCTGCAAAAGTTGCTTTAATTGTACACGCTTCGTCTTCATACCATCCATCAAACTTATATTTAATATCATTATAAGTTTTATCACCAACAATATCCGCTGATGTAGGTTTTAACTTTTCAATTTCTGACTCTTTTATTCCCTGATCAACTGTCCATGTATAACCTTCTAATGCGTTAAACGTTGTCGAGTCCGGATACTTGACCTTATAACCTACCGTTATTTTATTGGTGGTATTAAGCACTATGATATAATCTCTATGAAACGTATTGGTTCCTGCGGCAACTTTTGAATTGTAATCGTTATAGCCTGCGTTCGCACCATTTGATACGATATTACGCATTAACTCTAATGTATAATATCCTTTTTCTCCTACATGTTCACTGCCAGGTGCTGCATACTTATATGTGGTACTTCCCTGTACTCCTGCTTTCGGATATGTAATATCCGGAAATTCTGGAGTCTGATTTGGATAAGCTATTGTAACAGTGCTATTATCAATTCGCGTATCCGCAGTATATTGGCTAGGTGCCTCTAAGTACTCACCATCAATACCACCTACACCCAAACCAAACCAGCGTGTATTAGGATCTGTTTTATCATCCGCATTTTTTCCTGGGATCAATGCGTAAAAATATAATTTGTATCCTGATACTGTTACATTGAATGTTTCTGTATAATACCACCTATTATTATAATAACGATGGGTAACGGTTGCCGTACCATTTGATACGCCTGTAATGCTTACAGAAGAAGAACCCGTATCATTCACAGTTACAATATTTTTGTTGCTAGAAGACCAAGCATGAGAACTTCCTGTTGTTCCCGTAATTGTCTTAGTTTCTCCAGCAATCAAGCTTACATTCTGCGCTGCCTGAACAGCTATTCCGTTTTCAGCTAATAATGCTATAACGGTAAAATGTCTCGCCTCAAACTCCACTGCATCCACAGAAGCTTCGCCTGCAACATCAATACTTTCTCTGCCTTCTGCATTGATCTGGATATTGTCCGGGGTAATGTTGTCTACCACTGGCATTTCTTCGGTTCCGCCTAAGGCAGCTTCTACTGTTTCTGTTGGTGTTTCCAGAGTTGCTACCTGGAGGGTATCGGCTTCTTTACTGAGCTGTTCGATGCGTTCGCCGGAGAATTTCACATTTACGTGATGGCTCTGGCCCCAGTCATTGTTCAGCTTTTTGCCAGCATAAGATTGATATCGTATGCGATCACAGCTGTTACATTTGTGCCAGTTTCTTCGTCATTGGCTGTTTTCTCGATCACAGCTTCCTGAACCTGATCTGTTACTTCTGTAACTGTAAGTTCGGTTCCTTCCGGAATGATACCTTCTTCTGCTGTAACCGTTACGGTCACGCCGTTTACTGTTTTAGCCTGGTTGAATGCCGGATGCGTACCCGGTACGATCTCCTCTAAGAAGATCTCTACTTCCTGATCCTCTAAAACTTCCGGGATCGTATAGTAGACAGCTTCGTCAGCTCTTTCTGCATTGGACGGGCTGGCGATGTTTTCCGGATCGATCTCTTCCAGTTCCACACCGTTTGCAGTGACTTCTGTTATCTTATAACCGGTCTGCGGGATCACACCAAAGGTTACTTCTGCGCCGTCTCTTGTAAGTTTTGGTGCTTTTACAAGTTCTGCGCTGCCTACAGGATCGATCATGTAATTGATGATGTGTCCCTGGCTTTCCAGTTCATCTTTGTCAAATCCCATATCAGAAAGCTTTGCGGTGAAAGCTCTCGCTGTTATTGTCTGATCTAATGCTACCAGGTTGTAAGTCTCACCTTTTAATGCTCCGACACGTTCAAATCCAGGTTCTGTTTCTGTCTCTTCTACTGCACCCGGCAGATCAGAAAGTTTTGTATCATCTGCAGCTGTTGTTTCTTCTGTTTCAGGCTGTGCAGCTGCTCCTGTTTCTGTTGTGCCGGTATTATCTTTGCTTTCTGTTGCTGTTGTCTCTTCTGGTGTTTCCTGCGAAAGAGTTTCATCAGCAGTGGTTTCTTTAGGTGTTGTTTCCTCTGGTACAGGATCGGTTTCCGGTTCCGTTGCTTCTGCGCTGGTTTCCTTTTCCGGCTCAGTTTCTGTTTCAGATTCGGTCTCCGGTTCCGTTTCCTTTTCAGTTTCTTCTTCTGTTGGTGCCTCTGTTTCTTCTTCCGTCTCTTCCTGCATTGTATCTGTCAGGAAAATTCTGGAATGGATAGAAATGGAAGCAACTGTATCAGATGAACTGCTGTCTTCTCCCTGGTCCTCATTATCGGAACCGGTATCTTCTGAATTTTCATTATCAGAAGTATTTTCTTCCTGGTTCTCGTCCGGAGTGTTTTCAGAGGCATCATTCTCATCTTCTGTATCCGGATTTTCCTCATTGTCAGATCCGTTGTTTTCTGTGTTGGAATTTTCTGCACCAGAACCATCTTCGTGAGATTTATCCTCATTATCATTTTTTCCTGCATCAGAAGCTTCCGGCTCTTTTACTTCTTCTGTTTCGGAGTCAACCTGTGAGTTTTTTTCTCCATCATCAGTTGGTTCCTGATCTGTTCCGGGAACTTCTTCTGCTGTCTCAGCTTCTGAAGGATCAATTCCCGGTTCTGTTTTTATTCCGGAGCTGCTGCTGTTACCGCTGTTATGGCTGCCGCTATTTTCTTTCTTTTCAAATGCAGTCATGTAAGATTTCAGGCTGCAGATACCGGAAATGTATCCGTCAATATTTACCCTGCCTGCTACTGTTTCTTCTCCTCCGTTTGTATAAAGGAAGATCAGTGTTTCTTCTCCGGTCAGTGCGTAGGGGTCTGGATCTGCATCAGGACTGATCCGAAGGAAGATCCGAAGTTCGATATCGTCCAGATAATATTCTCTCTCATAATCCGGAAAGATCTCATAGAGAGTACCGTCTGCTGCGAACAGTTCTTCGTATTCTTTTAATAACGAAGAGTCTTTCGTATAGAAGTCTAATGGTTCCTCGACGATGTTTCCTTCCTCCAGGGCTTCTTCTGCTGCCCGTTGGAGTTCATCCGCATGAATTCGGAATTCTTCTTTTTTCTGCCCTGCAAATACATTGAGTAGTGGATTGCTCATATTGCTGAATACAATGGCAAATAACAGTACATATGTAACAACCACCTTTATATACTTACGAGGCAACACAGCGTGTCTTCTGCGGTTTCTGCTTTTCGCTTTGCGTAGCTGATTCATACAACTCCCTCCTCAATAATATATGTTCAACTGTCTGACAATTACCTCTTCTCTTGTTGTATTTATGGTATCATTTTCCTTATCACGGTTTTTATCACAGGTTACGAAAAAAGTGCCATTTTTGAAGAAATATTTCAATTTTAAAAAAATATCCCAGGCAGAGTTTAATCTGTCTGAGATATCTGTTGGACAATATGAACAATTATATTATTCCTGATACATAGGAGTGATCTGATAGTCAATATCCCTGCGATTTCCGCCAAGTTCTTCGTAAACTTTGGCGATCCGGTTAAAGACGATCTTTCCATTTTCCTTTTTAGTATGATTTAGTATGATCAGAAATCTTGATGTATTATACTGCGTAAATATATCACCATAACGCAGCGTCTGTTTGATCGCCTGTAAAAGAAGGGCGCCTTTTTTCGCTGCAACTGCCTTTTGTACCGGCAGTTTCTTCCTATTTACAATGGTACACTGCATCAGGCAGGAAACAACCTCTATACGGGCACCAAGTCTTAAGATGGAACAGTACACATCCATAAAGTTTAGATATGGGCACTCATATACCTGTTCTTCACTTTTCTTGGCTACTTCCAGAAAGCTTACCTGGATATCGTCAAGATCCTCATAACCACCTTTTAAGTACTGGCTGATCTTGCGGGAACGCTTTAACATCTCTTCGGAAACAGGCAGATCCGAAACTTCTGTATAGATCCGGACCGCTTTTTCATATGTTTTATATGCTTTCTCATACTCTCCTAAAGCGATCAGCGCATCCAGCTGCCCTAACTGCCATTCCTCGTAAGTCTCTATTCCCAATGCAGTTGTATACAGGGTATACAGATCTTCCCAGCGTTCTTTTTCTTTTAATATATCCGCGATCTGGTTGGTACAGTCACGATACAGTTCTTTATAATGAAGATTCTCAGAAATAGCCCATTCTTCAATGGAATTGCTGGCAAGCAGCGGTCCTCTGTAGAGAAGCCAGGCTTCCTGAAGTATATGAAGTTTATCATCATCTTCTGCATCCCGGCTTTCTTCTAACAGCCGTTTGAATTCCACAGCATCTACCTGAACAGGTATATCTTCTTTCCACACACAGTTTCCATTTTCAATGGCGATATATTCGTCACCTGGAACCCCCGCATCCGTGAGCATTTTTCTCAGACGATAGACCGCATTGTTGACACTGTTGTTCCGGTTATTGAACTCTCCTGATTTATAAATGTCAGCCATTAATTTTTCCTTGGATATCTGAAATCCCGGACTGATCATCAGAAGCTGGAACAGCTGTGCCTGGCGGCCGGTAGATGTACGTCCCATGTACACCTTTTTGTCTCCGTACCACACAGAAAACTCTCCTAATAAATTAACATATAACTTCTTCTCTCCCACATCAACAGCCCCTTTGCTTTTGTTCACACCTAATTATAAATGTAGCACAAGGGGTATTTATTTTCAATATTCATTTACGGATTTGATTATTTTCATCATTTCTATTTTGCAGATAAAAACATTCCACCAGACCGGCCTTTTTCCAACCGATCACATTTTTCATTTCCCGTTCTGTCAGCCTGCCGTTAAAGTACATACAGGCAATATCCATAGGTACGCTGCCTACTGCTGCAACCAGTTCTAAATATGTCATTTTACATTCCCTCCCGTTTTTATCCTGCGTGACATAACCTTTTTGACACGCTCTTATACTATATGAAAGGAAATGAAAATATATTCCTGTTATCCTTCATGAATTTGTAAGTATTTCTTTATACAGAGTCCATAAAAGCAGAGTAATATATAATAAGGAAGAAATACTATACGAGGAGGAAATAATTATGGATACAACCAAAAAGATCATTATCGGTGCCATAGGTGCTGCTGTTGTGGTCGGCGCAGTTTCCATCGGTCTTATCTTTGGTCTCGCTCCGGCGGATACGGATCTGTCTACCATACATACCCAGGAAGCTACCAGTGTCCCGGAAGCAACAGAACCTGCAACTGTGGAGGAAAGTTCTTCTGTTCAGGAAAGTGAGACTGTTAAAGAAGGAACTACAGGTATCAGCGTACAGCTTGAGACTTATTCTTCCGGAAATATTTCCATTCAATATCCGGTGGTAAGCCAGATGAACGACAGCGCAAAACAGGACAATGTAAATGAACTTTTAAAGACCAATGCCCTTTCCATTATTCAGGCAAACGATCTGGATGAAACCGCAGATACTCTTACTGTAAAATGCGAAGTCATATCTGCAGACCGGAAGCGTCTCACTGCTGTTTACAAAGGAGACCGCATGAGTAATGGAGCTGCTTATCCTGTCAGTGTTTTTTATACCAACACAGTGGATCTGAACCAGGTAAGAAATCTTGGGCTTTCTGATTACACAGATGGCTACACTATGGCCGGTTATGTTTTAAGTGATGATGTGGAATTTGTAGGTATAACCCAGGATCAGAAGGAAGCTTTTTTAGAGTATCGTGACAGTTTGGATCTGGATATCCTTACAGAGGTATTTAACGGAGCCGACTTTCCGCTGGCATCTGATACTGTATGGCCGGAATCCTTCAGCTATGAAAACCACGGAACTATCTGCTTTTCCGTTCCGGTTCCCCACGCTTTGGGAGATTATGTGATCGTTGCATTTGATCCTTCTACCAAGTAATTAACGTTGCCATTATCCACGCTATCAGTTATAATAGGAAACAGAAAAGACAGACAAGTATCTGTGTCTTATACAACACGAATAAGGAGCAGCAAAAAACTATGGAAAATGTAATTGTTTTTGATCACCCATTGATCCAGCACAAGATCTCTATTTTAAGAAAGAAAAGTACCGGTACAAATGAATTCCGCGCTTTGATCGAAGAGATCGCCATGCTGATGGGATACGAAGCTTTAAGAGATCTTCCTCTGGAAGATGTAGAAGTTGAGACACCAATCGAGACCTGTATGACACCTATGATCGCAGGCCGTAAGCTGGCAGTTGTGCCGATCTTAAGAGCAGGTCTTGGTATGGTAAACGGTATCCTGGCACTGGTTCCAAGTGCTAAGGTCGGACATATCGGTCTTTACAGAGATGAGGAGACACATGAGCCTCATGAATATTACTGCAAACTTCCGGATCCGATCGAGGAACGTACCATTGTTGTTACTGACCCAATGCTGGCAACCGGTGGATCTGCTGTTGCAGCTGTTAAGCAGCACGGTGGAAAGAAGATCAAATTTATGGCCATCATCGCAGCACCGGAAGGTCTTAAGAAACTGCAGGAAGCACATCCGGACATTCAGATTTATGTTGGACATTTAGACAGATGTTTAAATGAAAATGCGTATATCTGCCCAGGTCTTGGAGATGCGGGAGATCGTATCTTCGGAACAAAATAGGACGTAAAAAATTAACCCCCGCTGGTTAGCGGGGGTTTTATTATATATTCTTCACTCACGAACCACGCGCTTACGCGCTCCACTGCCCGCTTTCGCGGGCGGTTCGTTCGTTAATGGCTTTTTAAAAAAAAATGTCTGCTACCGCAGCCGCTTGTTTTTTGCTGCGCACATTACGTTATTTCACAACCTTTGGCTTTCTGGTTGCTCTCTTCTTTGGTGCCGGAGCTTCTTCACGGTTTTCCTTTGCTACGATATTGTCCTGGCTCTTGTAGATGGAGTGAGCAGCAACACAGCCTCTTACGCTGGATAATGGGTAGATGTTGCTTTCCTTACCTACAACAGTTCCTGGATTAAGAACACTGTTGCAGCCTACTTCTACGCCATCACCAAGGATCGCGCCAAATTTCTTAAATCCGGTAGCTACGTCCTTATCTTCTGCGTGTACTACAACTAAAGACTTGTCAGACTTTACATTGGAAGTAACTGCGCCTGCGCCCATATGAGCCTTATATCCAAGTACGGAGTCACCAACATAGTTAAAGTGTGGGATCTGTGCTTCGTCAAAGATCAGAGCATTCTTTAATTCACAGGAGTTGCCTTCAACAGCGCCAGCGCCGATGATAACATTTCCT
>OGLW01000824.1_pt1 | contig 11993 bp, 9 predicted proteins | sample 1572961 | NCBI WGS metagenome assembly OGLW01 (sample SAMEA2581880, study PRJEB24529) | metagenome | biome: Human gut stool | place: China | collected 2011
TCAGAATATTTCCCGTAACGGTTCCATTTTCAAAATCTATTTTCTTCATTTCTTATTATCCTGCTATTTCTTTTTATTTTAACTGATTTTCAGGAAGTAAGCCCCATATCCTGCCAGTTCCATTCCGTTATTCAACGCAATGGTTTCACCGTTTATCATATCAACGCAGGAGTCACATCCCATATTAAATGAAGCAAAATAAGGATGTTCGGCTGCATTTATGGCAACAAGCACACGTTCATCGTCACACTGGCGTAGGAACACACACTGTTCATTAGTGAGCACGACAGATGAGAAGTTTCCGTAATTTAACGCCTTTGAAGACTTCTTTGCAGTAGCAAGCTTTGATATAAATGTTGTGAGGTCATTCCACACAGGGGTATCAAAGGAAACACGCAGAGCAGGGTCGCCGTCCTCTTTTCTGCCAGTTGCTCCCCATTCACTTCCGTAGTATACGCAAGGAATTCCAGGCATACCAAAGGCAAGGGCATATATAAGAGGAAGGTGGTTAGCGTTATTCAGAATACTTGCAACTCTTGTCACATCGTGGTTATCAACAAAAGATAAAAGATGTTTTCCTTTATACAAAGTCCACTGCTCAGGTCCGAACTGTCTTAATAAAGAGTGGTTAATCTCAAACATATTCATACAGTTAAAGCTTGAGTAAAGACCTTTGTAACATTCATAATTAGTGACAGAATGTAACATATCATCATTCATAATCTGGTTATAGTCGCCGTGAAGAGTTTCTCCGAGCAGGAAAAAATCAGGCTTTAAAGTATCACAGAATGAACGAAGCCTCTTAAGAAAATCGTGGTTCAGGCAGTAAGCAACATCAAGTCTTAAGCCATCTATATCGAATTCCTCTACCCATCCCTTAATCGCAGCGAAAATGTGCTGTATTACATCCTCATTATAAAGGTTAAGCTTTACAAGGTCATAACAGCCTTCCCAGCCTTCATACCACAGACCATCGTTATAATTAGAGTTTCCGTTAAAGTCAATTCTTGCAAACCAGTTCACATAAGGAGAAGCTTCCCTATTTTTTAAAACATCCTGAAAAGCCCAGAAACCTCGTCCAACGTGGTTAAATACACCGTCAAGCACAACTTTTATGCCTTCCTTGTGCAGGTTATTGCACACCACAGCAAAATCTTCATTAGTTCCAAGACGTTTGTCAATCTTAGTATAATCACGGGTATTATAGCCGTGAGTGTCAGACTCAAACACAGGAGAAAAATAGATAGCATTTGCACCTGTCTTTTTAATATGAGAAATCCAATCATTGACCTTTAGGATACGGTGGTTAAGCACACCATCATTCTCAAATGGTGCCCCACAAAATCCCAAAGGATATATCTGATAAAATACACTTTCATATGCCCACATAGCAGTACCTCCATATATAGTAGTGTTATTGATATTATAACACGTAATGACGAGATATAGTGATTATTTGTTTAGGAAAATGTTATAAAATAGTAATATTTTAATTACCAAAGTATGTTGTAATAAATGTATACAATGATTTATACTTATAAAGACAGGGAAAAGGTCAAAAGTCCTTTTTGCTTTTATGATAAAACTTTAGAACTTGGGACCTACCTAATAGAAAAAAAGAAATAAAAAGCTGTGAATTATAAAAGAACAGGAGATAGGGAATGCTTCAGATTCAACATATACGCAAGGAATACAGAACAGGAAAGCTTGTTCAGAAGGCACTTGATGATGTGTCGCTGAACTTAAGGGATAGTGAATTCGTGGCTATTCTTGGACCCAGTGGTTCTGGTAAAACGACTCTTCTTAATATAATAGGAGGTCTTGACAGATACGATAGTGGTGACCTTATCATCAATGGAATATCAACCAAAAAGTATAAGGACAGGGACTGGGATTCATATCGTAACCATACGATAGGCTTTGTATTCCAGAGTTATAATCTGATACCGCACCAGACAGTTCTTTCCAATGTAGAGCTGGCACTTACAATATCAGGTATATCAAGGTCGGAGAGAAGAAAACGTGCTATAGATGCGTTAGAGAAGGTTGGACTTGGTGAACAGATACATAAAAGACCAAGCCAGATGTCAGGCGGACAGATGCAGAGAGTTGCGATAGCAAGAGCGCTTGTCAACGAGCCTGAGATACTTATGCTTGATGAGCCGACAGGCGCACTTGACAGTGATACAAGTGTACAGGTAATGGAGCTTTTAAAGGAAGTATCAAAAGATAGGCTTGTAGTTATGGTAACGCATAACCCTGAGCTTGCTTATGAGTATGCCACAAGAATAGTAGAGGTTAAGGACGGAAAGATATTATCAGATTCAGACCCTCTTGATATAAGCGAAGAGATTACAGAAGAGCCGGTACACAAGAATATGGGAAAGTCTTCAATGTCATTTCTTACAGCACTTTCACTCAGCTTCCAGAACCTTAAGACAAAGAAAGCAAGAACCCTTCTTACTTCATTTGCAGGTTCGATAGGTATTATCGGTATAGCACTTATACTTTCGATATCTAATGGTGTGAGTGGTTATATAAAGGCGATGGAAGAGGATACGCTTTCGGAATATCCTTTGCAGATACAAAGCACAGGCTTTGACCTTACGGCTATGATGGTCAGTGCAAGTGTAGACTCGCCAGATAATAAGAAAGATAATGACATAGGAGTAACCCCGGCTGTTACGAATATGTTTTCAAAGATGAGCACGAACGACCTTGCAGCATTAAAAACTTATCTTGAGAGCAATCCTGAAAATATAGATAATTATGTACATGCTATTGAATATAATTATGTTGTGACACCACAGATATACAGAAGTGACAAGAATGATACTTATAAGCAGATTAATCCTGATAAATCTTATGAAATGGTTGGAATGTCATCTTCTTATGAGAATTCCATGACATCAAGTATGTCAACCAATGTATTCTATGAGCTTCCAGCTAACAGTGACCTTTATAGTGGACAGTATGAAGTGAAAGCAGGACACTGGCCTGAAAGTTATAACGAATGTGTGCTTGTTCTTAATTCCAATGGCAATATAAGCGACAGGCTTGAGTATACTCTGGGCCTAAGAGATAGTACAGAATATGAAAATATGGTATCAGCATTTATGTCAGAAAAAGAGATAGATGTGCCGGAAAATAATGACAGCTTTTCGTATGATGACCTGCTTGGAATGACATTTAAAGTTGTAAATAGTGCAGATTATTATGAATATGATTCAGAGTATGACATATGGAAAGATAAAACAGGTAATGATGCATATATGAATGATCTTGTAAGCCGTGGAGAGGATTTAAAGATAACTGGTATAGTCCAGCAGCTTGATGGAACTGCGGCAGCTATGCTTACTCCTGGAATTGGATATACACAGTCACTCACGAAACATATTATACAGTATGCGGCTTCAAGCGATGTTGTAAAGGCACAGAAAGATAATAAGGATACTAATATATTTACAGGTGAAAAGTTCGGAACTGACAGTCAGGATAATAAGTTTAATATGGAATCGCTTTTCCAGATAGATGCTGATGCGATGAGTAATGCATTTAAGGTGGATGACAGCATATACAATATGGATATGTCAGATATAAGTTCGCTTATAAATCTTGACGATATATCAGCAGGCTTTGATGCCTCAATGTTTGACAGTGATGTATTTGACTCTTCAATGTTTGATGATATCAGTTTTGGCGATATGTCTGACATTATGGGCGATGGAAGCTTTGACTTTGATATGGGAAGTATGGATGCTGATGCTATAAAGAAGTTTATCAGTGATAGTCTTAATGACGAAGTGAAAGCAGATATAAACAGTATGTTATCAGGTTTTAAGGAATATATACTGTCCGATGGGGTATCTGCTAAGTTAGGCGCAGACATAAAGCAGCTTATTACAGACTCTGTTAAGGTGAATGTATCGCAGGACAGAGTGTTACAGGAAGTGAATAAGCTTGAAGAAAAGTATTTTGAGTATGTTAAGAATAATGGCATAGAAGATACAAGTGCAGACAGTGTATTTAAGTTTCTTCTTACCGATGAGGCAAGACAGCAGATAACAGCCTCTGCTAAGGATATTATGTCAGATGCAGTAGTTATTGATATATCTTACGAACAGTTGTGGAATATATTCCAGCGTGACGTGGCTGACGGATTTGTGGAATATGCAAAACAGAATGGCTATCCTGATGTGGATGGTATTCTTGATAAGGTTATAACCAATATGATAAACAGCCTTCAGGAGCAGATAACAGCAGGTATTGAAGCTTCTATGAATAAGATGATGAGCAGTATTACTCTTAATATGCAGCAGGCCATGGAGCAGGTTATGACACAGATGATGTCAAGCATGACTCTCTGCCGCTTAAAGAAGATAACAGAACTCTTTCTGATATTCTTGACAATAACAATGAGGCTCTTGCTTCATATGAAGCTATTATGTCACTTAAGGGTAAGCAGATGATTAACCTTACAGAGTATTCCAACACTGACCTTAAGCTTAAATATGGTGTTGCCAACCTTGAAACACTCACAGAATATGAAGATAACTACACTTCACTTATTATGAATATTGCCACCTTAGGACATATTCTTATGGAGCAGGAGGATACCAAGGATGCCGCCGCATATCTTGAGTTTGGTATCCGTTCCGGCTCTGATATACGCTCTAACTATGCAGACTTAAAGAATATATATACCAATGAGGGAAATAATTCAGGTCTTAGCAATCTTAAGAGATATGCTGAACTTATAAAGTCGGTTAATAAGGATACGATTATGCATATTCTTGATGAGGCATAACAACAACAAGAAACACGCTTTGCGGGTTTCTTATTGTTATCGCAGCAGTCGCCAAGGTCATATGCCAGCATATGACTTTGGCTCGTTACTCGCATAAATAAGAAATATCGGAGTACGGCTTACTTGCCATACTCCGATATTATTTTATCTATATTTCTTGATGCCATGCTCTTAGTCATCTCTTCTATAGGAATGTCGAGTACTACTCCATGCTTTGCAACAAGTGCTGCAAGATAGTTTTTCTGTGCCGGTGTTATCGGCGTATCTCTTTTGACATTGTATACAAGCTCAGAAGCTGTTTCAAAACCAGAATCGTCCGCCTTTATTTCATACATTTTCCAGTAGATAGCACTTGCACTTAACGCATCATCAAGCGCCCTGTGTGAGTTTCCGGGGTCAATATCCAAGTGTTCACACAGATAGTCAAGCCGCTTGTGCTCAAGCTCTGGAAGTATCCTTCTTGCCATCTTAAGGGTATCTATTCCACGGACATTAAACTCAAGCTTATTGTTTACAGCCGACTTTTTTAGGAAACTGTAATCAAATATTATATTATGTCCAAGTATAGGATAATCGCCTATGAACTCCATAATATCACAGAGAACATCATCTATACGTGGCTTGTCCGTAAGCTCTTCATTGTGGATGCCTGTAAGCTCCACAACCCTGTCACTCACTGTAATACCCGGATTGATAAGTGTCGAATATGTATCCTTCACCTCTCCGTGTTCTATTCTTGCCATGCCTATCTCTATAATCCTGTCACTTGCCGGGTTAAGACCTGTTGTTTCAAGGTCAAGTGCAATATAACTATCTATCATTATTTTTCTTCTCTTTCATGTACTCTTCACCTATGACGTTACCAATAATACCGAGATAATCCACATCCATCTCAGGCCACTTATTAAGCTGGCTGTTTCTGTTAAAGGATATAACAAAGCAGCTGTCAGACTTACTTCTGTCAACACAGGCAATCACCTGAATAAACTGCTTTATACCCATCTTTTCAAATGCTTCATACATATGTGGTGCTTTTCTTTCATAGAGAATTATGTTCCATACCGTCTTAATTCCATCATCCCTGAAATCGGGTATGTAATTGTCCTCTTTTAAGAACTCTCCATTCTCCTCATATTCAGGAACATTTCCACTAAGTACATATCTTGTGCCAGCATACATATCATATAAGAATATACTGTCCATCTCAAAGGCTGACATAACCATCTCAAGACATTCCTTCTTGCTCTTATAATGGCATATGTACTGCTGTATAAAGTCATTGACAATCCTTAGCTTTCTGTACTTATAAAATACCTTTTCAGTAGTTGCTGTTGGATTCTCACCAAGGATATATCTTTCGTGAAGGTCTGGACGATATATAATGTATCGGTTCTTACCCTTTTCCTTTGCAAGATAAAGCATCTTGTCTGCTATAGAAAAAAGCGTATCCAAATCCTTTGCATCATCCGGATAGGAAGCTGCACCTATCGAACAGGTTATTTTGTTAATATTTCTTGGGTCATTATGATACAGCCACGATACGTTATTCTTGATGGTACGGAACACTGTTCTTATGGACTCATCATCCTCAAGATGCTCCATCACTATAAACATCTCATCTCCACCGATACGCCCGCACAGACCATTGCGCCCTACTGTATTCTTTAATATTCCGGCTACGTCACGAAGCACTTCATCACCAAACATATGTCCATATGTATCATTGACCGACTTAAAGTCATCTATATCAATAATAGCTATCGTAACCTTATGTCCCACTCTCTTATCTATAAGCTTTCTTGCATAGTTAGTGATAGCCTTTTTATTAAGAAGGTCTGTTCCTGCATCCCTTAATTCATCCTGAACAGATATATCCGCCGCCTTATCTTCTTTTCCGTGTGTTATGCATACTGCTCCGGCTATTATAATACCATCGTCATTCTTTAGTATTCTCTTTCCTTTAAATGTATACCAGTACATAACATTGTCATAATCAGCAATCTTCATCTTTATATCTCTTGAAAAGTATGACTCTCCTGATGCCATCGCCATGCACAGCCCTTCAAAGTCCTGTATGCTCTGACTGTCAACAAGCCCGTTATCAAGCTTTTCAGTCGTCCATACGCCAAGCTTTCCCTCGTATAACACTATATTCTGGTTGCCATTGCCAGGAAGTATAATTCTAAAGCTGTCCCTGCTTATATCATATGTAAACAGATAATCCCCGATTATGCTTAAAAACTCTGTCTGCATTTCCATAACAGCCCTTATCTCATCATTCTGCTGCTTTAATGTACTTATATCTGTTATCTCAAGGCTATAATACTTTCCCGACTGCCTGTCAGGATATGGACTAATCATAATATGCATCCACTTATATACGCCATCACGTCCTCTTAATCTGATAGACACGTATATCTGCTGGCCCTCGTCTGCTTCCTTTATGGCTGTTTCAAACTTTGCTAAATCTGACGGATAAATAACTCTTGTAAATATGAAATTGGAAATTTCTCCTAAAAACATAAAAAGGCTTTCGTCTGCCTTGACTATATTCATATACTCACTAACTATAATGTTAGCATTTACACTTATATCATTAGCATTCTTATCCATAGCAGCCTCCGTTCAAAAACTGTTGTTTGATATTATAATAGCACACTTGTTAATATAATAACAATCTTTTTGTAAACGTGACCGAAACTCTCCCTATTTCTTCCACAGCTCACTTGTCTTATTTTATGATACCAGGGTCAAAAAGTCTAACCCCACATGAGCTTGCTCATAGGTGAGTGAATGACCTTGTGCCCACTCTCTAACCTGAATTTTTGTTATGAAAAAAAGCGGGTGATGGGAATCGAACCCACGTATCTAGCTTGGAAGGCTAGTGTTCTACCATTGAACTACACCCGCAAAAGTGCCTAGAACCGGAATCGAACCAGTGACACGAGGATTTTCAGTCCTCTGCTCTACCGACTGAGCTATCTAGGCATATCGTGACTACGGCGGTATCGACCTCATATCACTGACATCCAAGGTAATAATCTCTTACCAAAAGGACTTATATATATTATCATACTTTATCTATACCCGTCAACCAGATTTTACTGATTGTTATCTTTTATTTCATTTTCCTGTTACCGTTCAGAGCCTGTATCCGAAACACTACTCATTTTTCTGGCTGCGCTCATACTCTTCATAGAGGTCTGGACGGTATTTCTTTGTTCTTTCAAGTGACTTTTCATGGCGCCATTCTTCTATCTTTCCGTGATGACCTGACAGAAGCACATCAGGGACTTTAAGTCCCTTGTAGTCCGCCGGTCTTGTGTACTGGGGATATTCTAACAGTCCATCTGAAAAGCTCTCTGTACGCGCTGACTCCTCGTTATTAAGCACACCCGGAACAAGTCTTGATACAGAATCTATAACTACCATAGCCGGAAGTTCTCCGCCTGTGAGCACATAGTCACCTATGGATACATAATCAGTAACGATAAGCTCTAACGCTCTCTCATCTATGCCCTCATAATGTCCACACAGTATTACAAGCTCTTCTTCCTTAGAGAATTCTTCTGCCATGCTCTGGTTAAATGTGTGTCCTTGCGGAGTCATATACACAACCCTCGGTCTTTTAGAACACCTTGCGGCAATACTCTCATATGCATCGCATACAGGACCTGCCTGCATAACCATACCTGCACCACCACCATATGGATAATCATCCACCTTTAAGTGCTTGTTCTGTGAGAAATCTCTTATATCTACAGCCTCAACTGACAGTGCACCCGATTCGATTGCCCTGCCAGTTATACTTGTATTAAGTCCATCCAGAATCATCTGTGGAAAAAGTGTCATAACATAAAACTTCATTACTTAGCCGCTCCTGCTAACTTATTAAGGAAGAATGGATAATAATTATGGTTAAGGTTATATCCACCTGTTGAAAACTTAGTATTGAGATATCCTGAACCATCCTTGAAAGCATCTGCTATATCAATAAATGTCATGCCCATAGATGCTGAGCTTTCTGCAAGCTTCTTATTAACTTCATCTATATCTGTCTGCTTAATCTTAACTGATGACTTTGACTCAAAGTTCTCTGTTATAGGTAACAGTGAAACAACATATATCTTAGCTGATGGAAGGCTTTCCTTAAGTGATGATACAAGTGTTCCTATTCTTTCAGCCACATTATCCGCTGTTCTTGTTCCATAGTTAAGGTCATTAAGACCTACAAGTACATATACCTTTGAAGGATTTTTGTCCTTTACATCAGACACATAGTTAAGTGCCTTGTCTGTTGTAAGGTTGTTATCTGATACAATAGTTGATGAAGTAAGATAGCCATAGTCTTCAATACCTGCAATAATCATATCACCAAATAACACTGTATCACTAAACGAATTCTGTGATGTATATTCTTCTTCATCTGCTTTATCTGTTATCTTAACTACACTTCCAGTCGATGCTGCTGTTGTAGCCTGTGTAGTAGTCTGGTCTGTATTCTTCTGCTCTGTGTCTGCCTGTGCAGCCTGCTGTGTTGTAGCTTCTGCCATCATAGTGCTGTTATTCTTATCTGCTGTTGCTGTCTGGCCTGAATTATCATTCCTGCCAATGCTTCCTATCTTTAACACTGCTGCAACTATTGCCACTATAACTATAACTGACACAACACCGATTACAATATTCTTATACTTATTCCACATTCTCATCTTACGGTTAAGCTGTATCTTCTTTCCGTCATTATTATCTGCTGCCATTTCTAACTCCATTCTTAAATATATCTATGTTACCAGCGAAGCTTTCTTAATACGACTGCCGAGGTCTTTCTCAAGCCTATATCAAGCTTTCCATCCTTTAATCTGTAGCCCTGCCTGTCTATAGTATATCCACCTTCAAATGTTGCCATTATCTGCTCAACATCTGCATCCATACCAAGTCCTGTCTCCCATACCGGAATATTGACTCTTACTTCATCTTCGCCATTATTTACGACAATGATTACTGCATCATCCATGGAAAATCTTCCATATGCAATAACATTGTGTGCTGAATAAAGCTGCTTATACGAACCTGTTCTAAGCACTTCATTCTCTTTATGCATTTTAATAACATCCTTATGGAACGCGATAAGTTCCTTATCCTCATGTCCCCAAGGATATGTTCTTCTGTTATCAGGGTCTGTGAAACCACATACTCCGGCTTCATCCCCATAATATATTGTTGGTGCTCCCGGCCATGTCATCTGGATAACTACCGCCTCCATAAAGACTGCCTTGTTGACATTCTTGTTAGCCGCCTCAGGTCCTAACTCTGCCACTCTTCCTACAACGTGGTTAGTTCTTGTAAGAAATCTTGAATGGTCGTGGTTAGACAGCTCATTCATGGATATTGCATAGCTCTGTCCACCCATACGTGCCATATTGTGATGCATCGCACCAAAGAAATAGTCAGGATTACCAAGTGAATCAGGACGCATCTCATCACTGTGCTTTTCCATACCAGTTAAGAACCATGTCACAGGCTCCATAAATGCATCGTAATTCATAATAGTATCCCATTCATCACCCTGTAACCAGTCGTATGAATCGCCATAGTTCTCAGCCAGAATAACCGCCTCGGGATTAGCCTCCTTCACAGCCTTTCTGAACTTCTTCCAGAACTCATGGTTATATTCCTTACTGTATCCAAGGTCTGCTGCGACATCAAGCCGCCAGCCATCAACATTGTAAGGTGCTGACACCCATTTTCTGCCTATATCAAGTATATAGTTCTCAAGCTCCTGTGACTCCTCGTAATTAAGCTTAGGAAGTGTGTCATGCCCCCACCAGCCCTCATAAGAACCATTATCAGGCCACTGGTTGCCATAGAACTTAAAGAAGCTGTGATAAGGACTTTCGTACCTCTCATATGCTCCACACTCATAATCATCTTCACTTGAGCTGTATATATGCTCTCTGTCCATCCACTTGTTAAATGAGCCGCAGTGATTGAACACACCATCGATTATGACCTTCATTCCCCTGCGGTGAATCTGTTCAACGACATTTGCAAAAAATGCATTGCTCGCCTCAAGATTTTCCTTGCTTGCGACTCTGTTTATATAACGTGTCGCATGGGTATTATTCTGGTCGCCGTCACTAAGCAGCTCACCATCATCTTTCTTTATAACCCCAAAATGTGGGTCTATATAATCATAATCCTGAATATCATACTTATGGTTAGATGGGGATACAAAAAGCGGATTAAAGTATATAACCTCAACTCCAAGGTCACTGAGGTAATCTAACTTATCAAGCACGCCCTGAAGGTCGCCGCCATAGAACTCCCTTACTCCCATCGTTGCCGGATACTTATCCCAGTCTTTCACCTGACAGACGTGTTCTCCGATATAGCTGTACTCATTATCAAGCACATTGTTCGACTTATCACCGTCACAAAATCTGTCTGTAAATATCTGGTACATAACTGCACCCTTTGCCCATTTCGGTGTCTTAAATCCTGGCATAATCTGGAAATTATAATAAACATTAAGTTCCTTTATTGCACCTATCTGATTGTAATAGCATACAACCTTTCCAGTTTCAACTTTAAAATAATAGTAAAGCTTTTCCTCTCCAACCTTAACGCTGGCCTCATAATAATCAAAAAGCCCAACTGCCTTGATTTTTGTCATAGGGCATTCTACGTTGTTGACATACATATAAGCTTTGTCTACATTATACCGCCCCGTTCTCAGTCTTATCTTTACTGTATCCCCCGACATCGGTTCTGCCGGACTTCTATAGTCCTCTGTAACATCTGAGTATAAAGCTCTTGTGTTAATGGTTGGTCTTGCATTACACATATACAGTAACTTTTTTTCCCACGACGTCAGATTCTCTACTGCTGCGCTTATTATCATAGAATCTACTCCTTGACATTAATCATATATAATTTTATATCATTACGTACATTTATTCAACCACAAGATGTACTTCTTAAGATTTCTTTATAATAAAGTAAAAAGGACAGTCTGGGTGGACTGTCCTTTTTGGAGAAGGTATTTCACTTATTATGGGGTGTAGCAAAAAATATATAATGTATTGGGGGGTTTTTACGTTAATTATAGTATCATGAACGCAAAGTGAAGTGTTCACAATCTTGACGAATTTTGTCGATTTTTTTTGTGCATATTTCACAACCGTTT
>OGLW01000827.1_pt1 | contig 11949 bp, 9 predicted proteins | sample 1572961 | NCBI WGS metagenome assembly OGLW01 (sample SAMEA2581880, study PRJEB24529) | metagenome | biome: Human gut stool | place: China | collected 2011
TGGTGGACGTCATGCGACACGTGTGGCTATGTTTGCAGACATCGAAAAACGGAACAAATAAAATACTTGAAAAGTATTCCATTTTATAGTAAAATTGTAAGTCGAGAGACTTTATACTCGTAATTTAAGGAGGAAGATCGAATGATTTCAGCAGGAGATTTCAGAAATGGTGTTACCATCGAACTTGAAGGTAACATTTATCAGATTATCGAATTTCAGCATGTAAAGCCAGGTAAGGGTGCAGCATTCGTTAGAACAAAATTAAAAAATATCGTCAGTGGTGGTGTAGTAGAAAAGACATTCCGTCCGACAGAGAAGTGTCCGACTGCTCATATTGATCGTAAGGACATGCAGTATCTGTATTCCGATGATGATTTCTATCATTTCATGGATGTAGAGACTTATGACCAGATTGATCTGACAAAGGACAGTGTCGGTGATGCACTGAAGTTTGTTAAGGAGAACGAGATGGTTAAGATCTGTTCTCACAAGGGCAATGTATTTGCAGTAGAGCCACCTCTTTTCGTAGAGCTTGAGATTACAGAGACAGAGCCGGGATTCAAGGGAGATACCGCTACAGGTGCTACCAAGCCTGCTACTGTTGAGACAGGTGCAAACGTAAACGTTCCTCTGTTCGTAGAGCAGGGAGACAAGATCAAGATTGATACCAGAACAGGTGAGTATCTGTCCCGTGTATAATCGCACCTTATAATAGAAAAGTCCTGATAAAGAAAACTCCCCAATCTATCAGTAAATCTGATAGATTGGGGAGTTTTGTGTTACAGTGATTTTTTCAAAGTCTGAATCTGTTCCATGGGAAGTCCGGTGATTTCAGAAATTTCGGTATTTGAATATTTACCTGAGGAAAGCATTCGGCGCGCTGTGTCTTCTTTTTCTTCAACAATACCATTTTCGCGTCCTTGCTGAATACCATTGACCAACCCCTCGTGGTATTTTTCATCATAAGCCATCTGCAAAGTCATGTAGTCATGCCTCCATTTCTTATTGCGCTTGGCAGCCTCCACTGCCTCGGAGAGATCCTGCGTGAAAGAATCTTCCGGTTGTCTGCCATCAATAAAATTAAGCAGCCGTTTCAGTTCCGGTCGTACATCATCAAAAATTCCCTTCGTATTTAAAATGATCTTCTGTGTACCATCGTTAAGCGACAGATCCGGATCTTCCACACAGCGGTTTTCGAAAGTATACACATGTCTGCCAATATGGAATGGATCAAACGTGCAGACAAAAATTACAAAACTCTGTTTCAACTGTGTGTAATCCATACCCTTGTCGAGCAGGTTTAAATCGATTATCCCCTGATAATAGCGGGTGCGTTTCGGAAGATTTTCATGATGACCGTTCTGCATTTCAATGTTGTAAACTGTATTAGAATCGTCCTCAACATACACATCCAGCCGGATGCTCTTCGAATCAAGGGACAGATTGATCGTTTTCTGGTCTTCCGGATACTCAATGCGTGAAATCTTAACATTCAGTATAGTTTCCAGAAACGGCTTGCAGTTTTTTGGATCGCGCATAACAATGCCAAACATAAAATCATCACTGATGGTAAGGTCTTCGAACTTTTTGCTCCTATACATTTTCTTCTCCTTCGTAGTGGTGGAGAGGAAAACGCGTCATATAGCGAATGTTCTTCTATCAGGATTGTAACATGGAAGCCCCCGGCTTTCAATATCTGATCATAAAAACAATAATAAACCTCTCCAATATTTTATTGTTTCATACACATGGGAAAACGGATGAATCATCCGGCTGAATGCAGTGTAAAGTAACAAGACTGCATATTCGAAATGTGTAACAAGAATATAGCATGGAAAAAAACACAGATTCAATAGGAAAACAGACCTAAATTTTATTATATTACATTACATTACATGGAAGAGATGAACGTGGACAGAATAGAAACGCCGATTCTGGCGTTTTTCTGTCCGAGGGAGATCAAAAAGTGAGGAATCATCCGGCACGGGAATAAGGCATAAGCAAAAGAATGTCTGCAATCGCAGCAAATACATAGGACAGCAGCATCCCCCACAGATATGCATCGATTCCGTACTGTGGGACGAGAAATAGAATCATGCAGATCCTGATCATGCATGCCAGCAGTGTGACAAACAAAACCTGCCGGGCATTGCCGAGTCTATGCAGAATACTGTTTAGCAGACTGGTGACATACAGCAGGGGACACAGCCAGGAGAGCTGGCAGATAAAATTGCCGGCCAGCGTATTGTGAAACAGAACTTCGCCCATCCGGTCACCGAAAACCAGAAACAGAATCGTAAAAACAAAGCCAAGAAGCAGTCCGTACAGGATTGCTTTTTTTATCGCTCGCGCAATCTGTGCGTGGTTGTGTGCACTGTGGGCTTCCGAGACAGCCGGAAGTAAAAGGACGGAAAAGGAATTGGTCAGTACACTGGGAAACAGAATGATGGACATGGTCATACCGGTCAGGATACCAAAAATACTCAGGGCATCTGAAGCACTGTAACCAAATGCCTGAAGTTTTTGCGGGATCAGAAGATTCTCCAGGCTGTTGAAAAGAGCTGTCGTCACCCGGTTGATGGTAAGCGGAACCGCCATGGAAGCAAACAGTTTGCCCATCGTTTTCCACTGACCGGAAAGGGTGTGGTAGGAGTGTCCGGGAAGCCGTTTTTCCAAAGACATGGCAATCAGACTGGTGATAAGACCGGAACATTCCCCGGCCACAAGACCGGCAACCGCGTGGAACGCCGTCAGCTCCATGCCTTTTTCCAGCGTGTACTGATAGATCAGCCATACACTTCCCACGCGTGCAAGCTGTTCCACCAGCTGACAGAACGAGGGAATTCCTGCCCGCTTTTTTCCATAGTAATAACCGTTGATACAGGCGTGGATGCAGCAGGGAAGCATGGAAAAGCTAAGGAGTGAAAGGAGGGGAGCGCAGCGGAGCTCTCCGAGAAAATGCAGGGCGATCCAGTCTGCCTGTGTGTAAAGAAAAATACCGACGATTACAGAGGCTGTGCAGGAGATGACCAGACCGAGCAGCAGATATCCGCGTGCAGTTATTTCTCCCTGCGATGTTCCTGCGTTTTTGCCGCAGGCATCGCCGACAAATTTGGAAATGGATGTCTGGATGGAGGAGGCAGTCAGGGCGAAACACATTGCAAAAACGGGTGCAATCAGCTGATAGATTCCGAGCGCTTCTGCACCAATTGTCTGTGCCAGGAATATCCTATAGAAGAAGCCGATGATACGGCTGGCAATACCGGAAGCCGTCATCAGAAGGGTGCCGGTAATCAGAGGATTTTTTAGGAATCGGGAAATGTTCAATGGGAACTCCAAATGGAAAACTTGATAACTATTGTATGAGGGGATGGTGCAGAATATGAGCTGTAAAATCTATATGGATCATGCGGCCACAACCGAAATGCTTCCGCAGGTGCGCAAGGCTATGGAGCCGTATCTCATGGAAGAATATGGAAACGCCTCCACATCTTACGAAATGGGGCGCCGCACACGGGAGGCATTAGAAGGGGCAAGAGAACAGATTGCCATGCTGATTAAGGCAAAGCCGGAGGAGATTTTTTTTACATCCGGGGGGAGCGAATCGGATAACTGGGTAATCAAAAATGTGGCGGCGGAGAAAAAGGAAAAAGGGAAACATGTGATCACAAGCAAAATCGAACATCATGCGGTGCTGCGCTCATGTGAATATCTGGAGAAACTGGGATATGAACTGACTTATCTGGATGTCGATGCATACGGAGTGATTGATCTGGCACAGTTGCGGGAGGTATTGCGGGAAGATACCACATTGGTTTCCGTTATGACGGGAAATAACGAGATTGGAACGATCGAACCGCTGGATGCGGTTGCATCCATGCTGCGGGGGACGGGAACATTATTTCACACCGATGCGGTGCAGGCCATCGGGCAGATTCCGCTTTCCATGAACCAGCTTCCGGTGGATTATTTGAGTGCAAGTGCACATAAATTCCACGGTCCGAAAGGGGTTGGCTTTTTGTTTGTGAGAAAAGACCGGGATCTGCCGTCGTATATTCACGGAGGCAGTCAGGAAAACGGCAAACGGGCAGGAACCGAGAATGTGGCAGGAATTGTGGGGATGGCAAAGGCACTTGAAATTGCAGTGGAAGAGATGCAGGTCGTGCGTCCGCGGATTGTGCGGCTGCGTAATTATTTTGTGGAACGGGTATTACGGGAGATTCCGCAGGGAAGGTTAAATGGGCATCCGCATAAGCGCCTGCCGGGAAATGTGAATTTCAGTTTTGAGGGGATTGATGCGACATCCCTTCTGGTGCTTCTCGAAGAAGACGGAATCTGTGCTTCCGCAGGATCTGCGTGCAATACCGGACAGACACGGATCTCCCATGTGATTGAAGCCATACACGTACCAAAAAATTATGCACCAGGCAGTGTACGTTTTACCATGGGAAGGGAGACCGACCGCCGGCAGGTTGATGCAGTCATTGCATCTTTAAAGAAAAATATCGGGTTGTTGCGCGGTGAGTGAAATTACAGGATAAAATGTTCGATGGCCGCTGCCACCCCGTCCTTGGTATTCGTTGTGGTGACGTAATCTGCCCGGGCTTTGACGGCATCAGTGGCATTTCCCATTGCCACACCGATACCGGCAGCCTCAATGATGGCAAGATCATTTTCGGTGTCACCGATTGCCATGGTGGCATCCGGATTGACACCGAGAATTTCGGCAAGTTTTCGTAAGCCAACGCCCTTGTTTGCATCTGCACGCGTGAATTCCAGGTTGTTGTATCCGCCGCAGACGGTAGTAATTGACGGATTGGACACGAGAAATTTGCGGACGGTTTCGCGGTCAATGAGTGTTCCATCGGCTGCTGGATAGAAATTCAGAGTCATTTTCTGGACCTTTAACTGATTTTCATGGATAAACTGCAGGATATTGTCCAGCCGTGTGCGTGTGGTGATAATATAGTTTTTGATCGAAGAAGGCACGGTCAGTTTTTGTGCTGTTTCTACGCACTGGATCGGGGTGTAGCCTTTTCCGCCGATAAATGCATCCATATGGATATCACGTGTGAGAAGGAAGTTTAAAATCGGGGTGACCAGCTCTTCATCCATGGCATTTTCATACAGGCATTTTCCGGTGGAAATCTCATAGATTCCGCTGCCGTTTGCGGTGATGGCATAGTTGATCCCGGTGCCTTTGATCTGGTCAAACGGGATTCCCTCAAATGGGCGGCCGGTGGAGATTACGACATGGATGCCTTTGTCTGTAATGCTGCGGATTGCCGTAAGATTGCGTTTGCTGATGCGGCTGCTGTTGTCAAACAGCGTACCGTCGAGATCCAGTGCAACTAATTTTATGTCTTTCATGATAGATTCTCACTTTCTTTTTTTTCTGTGATAAGGTATGATATTGTTACGCATGACGTAGAAATAATCTGCGGTATTATTATAAATAGAACGAAACGAAACTGCAAGTGAGGAATGCAAAATGACAAAGACAGAATTTGCCGGATTTATCAGGGAACATGGTCCGGTTATTTTAGATGGTGCAACGGGAACGAATCTGATGGAGGCAGGTATGCCGATTGGCGTGTGTCCGGAAAGCTGGGTGCTGGAAAATCCGCAGGTACTGCTCGAGCTGCAGAGGCGGTATGTAGAAGCCGGCAGCCATATCGTATATGCCTCCACGTTTACCGGAAACCGGATCAAACTGGAAGAATATGGTCTGCAGGAGAGGCTGGAAGAAATCAACACGCAGCTGGTAGCACTTTCCCGGCAGGCGGTGGGCGATCAGGCACTGGTTGCAGGTGACATGACGATGACCGGCCAGCAGCTGTTTCCGATGGGAGAGCTGTTGTTTGAAGAACTGGTGGACGTATACAAGGAGCAGGCATCGGTGCTGGCAAAAGCAGGGGTGGACCTGTTTGTGGTAGAAACCATGATGAGTCTGCAGGAATGTCGTGCGGCAGTGATTGCGATCCGGGAAGTCTGTGATCTTCCAATCATGGTGACACTTACCTACAACGAAGACGGACGGACATTATTTGGAACACCTCCGGAGACGGCTGTGGTCGTACTGCAGTCTCTGGATGCGATCGGTGTAAACTGTTCTACCGGTCCGATGGAGATGGTACCTCTGGTGGAAAAGATGGCAGAATATGCTACGATTCCGCTCATCGCAAAGCCAAACGCCGGACTCCCGGAACTCGAGGGAAAGAAAACAGTGTACCGCATGACACCGGAAGAATTTGCCGGGGCAGGTGTGGCACTGGTAAAAGCGGGAGCAGCCATTGTAGGTGGATGCTGCGGTACAACGGAAAAGCATATCAAGGCACTTTCGGATGCAACGCGGGGGATGGAACTTCACAGGCCACTTGCATCGCATCGCAGGATTCTTGCGTCTGAGCGCAAAAATGTAGAAGTTGGTCTGGATGGCAATTTCCTGGTGGTCGGGGAACGGATCAATCCGACCGGAAAGAAAAAACTGCAGGCCCAGCTGCGCGAAGGAAAACTGGATCTTGTGCGTGAGATGGCAATGGCGCAGGAGGAAAACGGGGCAGCCATCCTTGACATCAATATGGGAATGAACGGCATTGACGAAAAAGAAATGATGAAGCAGGTGATCTATGAAGTTGCGGCGACGGTAGATTGTCCGCTTTGCCTCGATACCAGCCATATTGATGTTATGGAAGAGGCACTGCGTGTCTATCCGGGAAGAGCGCTGATCAACTCCGTTTCCCTTGAGACAGAAAAAATCGAGCATATGCTTCCGCTGGCAAAAAAGTACGGGGCCATGTTTGTCCTGCTTCCGCTTTCCGATGAGGGACTGCCAAAGGATGCCAAAGAAAAGCATGAGATTATCGATACCGTATATGACCGTGCCATGGAGCTGGGAATGGCACACGAGGATATTGTCGTGGATGGACTGGTTGCCACAATCGGAGCCAATCCAGAGGCCGCGAAAGAATGTTATGATACCATCTCTTATTGTAAGGATATCAGGAAGCTTCCAACGATCTGTGGTCTGTCGAATATTTCGTTTGGCCTGCCGGAGCGGAGTTTTGTCAATACGGCATTTCTTACCATGGCCATCTGCCGGGGGCTTACCATGGCGATTGCCAATCCGTCGCAGGAACTTTTGATGAATGCCGCATTTGCTTCGGACATGCTGCTGCATCGCCCGGACAGTGACATCCGCTACATCGAGCGTATGAATAAACTGGCAGAGGAAAAGGCAAAATATGAGACGGTTGTTGTGAAAAAAGAAGGTGCTGCGGGTGGCACGGCATCTGTGGAAGAAAAAGCAGATCCTGTTACGACAGCGGTTTTAAAAGGAAATAAAGGAACCATTATAGATGAAGTGAAAAAGGCAATTGCAGACGGCGCAAAGCCGGAGGAGATCATCAATGACCAGCTGATTGCAGCCATCAATAAAGTCGGGGAATTTTTTGAACAGAAAAAATATTTCCTGCCGCAGCTGATTGCCAGTGCAAATACCATGAAACTTGCCATTGATTATCTCGAGCCGATGCTGGAGAAGAAGAACGACGGACAGGAGATGCCGACGCTTGTCATTGCAACGGTAGAGGGGGATATCCATGATATCGGAAAAAATCTTGTCGTACTGATGCTGAAAAATTATGGCTACAACGTGATTGATATGGGAAAAGATGTGCCGTGTGAAGATATCGTGGATACCGCGATTCGTGAAAATGCTGCGATTATCGGGCTGTCCGCGCTGATGACTACCACGATGATGCGTATGCAGGATGTTGTGGAGCTTTGTAAGGAGAAAGGTTGCAAGAGCAAGGTGATCATTGGAGGAGCCTGCATCACACAGAGTTTTGCAGATGAGATCGGAGCCGATGGGTATTCAAAGGATGCCGCGGAGTGTGTGCGCCTGGTAGAGCGGCTGCTTGCATAGCATATGTGGGACAATCCTGCATGGAAATTTGTTTGGAATAGTTACAACAAATACAAAAAATACAAAAATTCAAAAAAAGTGTTGACATATCTGTTCTCGTACGATATACTAACGAAGTCGGTTGCGAGAGCAGCCAACACGAAATGGGATCTTAGCTCAGCTGGGAGAGCATCTGCCTTACAAGCAGAGGGTCACAGGTTCGAGCCCTGTAGGTCCCATTCATCAGAAAAACTGATGGAACTAAATATGGCGAGGTGGCTCAACTGGCTAGAGCGTCCGGTTCATACCCGGGAGGTTGAGAGTTCGAGTCTCTCCCTCGCTACTATACAGGCTTGTGGTCACAGATCACAAGTTTTTTTATTTTATAAAAAGAAGAACAGGAGAAAACATATGGAAAATACAAAAAGCAGTACCATCGAAGGAAAGAACGTTGGAAAGAAATGCAGAACACATTATCGCGGCACATTTAATGATGGAACACAGTTTGATTCCTCTTATGACAGAGGAGAGCCATTGGAATTTGTATGTGGTGCAGGAATGATGATCAAAGGATTTGATGCAGCAGTTGCCAACATGGAAGTCGGACAGACGCTGGATGTTCATCTGATGCCGGAGGAAGCCTACGGACTGGCAGATCCGGATGCCATTTTTACGGTGGAACTGGCACAGCTTCCGGGGGCAGAAGAACTGGAAGCAGGGCAGCAGGTGTATTTGCAGAATGCTGCCGGACAGCCATTTCCGGTAAAAGTAGTAGAAAAGGATGAAACAACCATTACATTTGATGCAAATCATGAGATGGCAGGAAAAGAATTGAATTTTACAATTGAACTGGTTTCTGTCGAGGAGTAAATCGTTTGATTTAGAAGAAAAGAAGGGGGTATGGGTGGATGTTAAGACCGAAGATCGGACTGGACTGGGATGATGTAACAGCACCGTTTAACAGTATCGCAATTGCCATGGCAAATGAAAAATATCATATCGATCCGCCACTTCGGCTGGAGGAGATTGATACCTGGGAAAACCGTGGACGTACAGGTATTATCAGGGAATTTTACGAGGACGAAGAACTCTATGCACGCCAGCAGGTTCCGGAGAAAAACAAAAAAGCTGTGTACCGTCTGATGGAAATTGCGGATGTTTATTTTATCACTGCGGTAGCACCGGCATTTATGGGAATCCGTGCAAAACAGATTCTTACAGCATTTCCGGAATTCCCGCCGGAGAATATTATTCTGGGCAATGCCAAGAATTTAGTGCAGTTTGATATCATCCTGGATGATGCCATTCATAATGTGCTTGAAACACCGGCCACGTATCCGGTACTGATGCGCAAGCCGTGGAACTGGAAGATGACAGGACTCCTGTCCGTGAATCAGATGAGTGAATTTGTTTCTCTGGTCAGGCAGATCATCCATGCCTCGCAGACGCGCACGATGGAAATAAAAAATCCATCGGTTCTGGCACTGGTAGGACCGTCCGGTTCCGGAAAAGACGCATTGACCAAAAAATTATGTCAGGAGGATCGCTTTGTCAATCCGAAAACCTACTGCACCAAGAAAAGCAGCAAGCATCATTATCTGACAAAAGAACAGTTTGCACAGCAGGATTTCTTTGAACGCACCATGTACGCCGGGGTGCATTACGGAACAAAAAAGGAAGATATCCAGGCGGTGCTTGACGATGGCAAGTATGCCGTCATGTCCCTGGATATGTGTGGCGCAATTGCCATGAAGCGGCATTTTCCGACCGCAATTATCTATGTGGCAAAAGATAAAGAAGACATGATTGCGGATATTGTGCAGTCGGATTTCTCTGTCGGGGAGAAAACCCTTCGTCTGTTGTCGCTGGATGCGGAGAAACGGAATCGGGAGATCTGCGATTTTGTCATTGATAACCGGGATGAACAGGGGAGTGAGCGCATTCTCCAGCTTCTGAATTTTTGATAAAATGACAATCAGATGGTAAACGAAAGATATCATCGTGGTCTCTACACAAATAAAATTGATTTGAAAGATACCATCGTGGTCTCTACACAAATAAAATTGATCTGAAAGATACCATCGTGGTACCTATATACTGAAAATTTAACATTTAGATACCGAAAAGTCTCTATGGAGAAAAAATTGCTTTCCGGGATACCATTTTTTGAAAAAAACGGTATCTGGAGAAGCAATTTTTCTTTTGTAGGTGACAGTTCCTTATTTCACACTTTGAAAATAAGAAAATGTGTCACCTTAGACATTAATTTTTTGCCTATAGTCCCCAACATTTTATCGCTGAATGTTTCCATAACATTCTGTTTGTCGTTTGGTGTTCTGATCCACAAAATTTGCGGAAGCAGTTCTTTTCTTATATTTTTTAATCCACAAAATTTGCAGAAACAATTCTTTCCCTTATATTTTTCCCAATCCACAGGAAGAAGGGGGACATTTCTTTCGGAAGAACAAATTTACAACTGCGCCGTAGTTCCATTGTGTAACGTTAATTGCGTAAACGTAAAACTTTTTCTAAACCAACCTGAAATCAATACCGGCGCTAACTTGCAAATTTTTCTGTAGAAAGAGAATGTCCCCCTTCTTCCGTCACATCGAAAAAACTTATATCTGAAACAATCCCCCCAAAAAAAATCTGCAATCCCCATTTAATGTACTGTAGAAGTATCGGCTATAAGCAAAACTTATAACCAGCTATAAAAATAAAAGACTAACACTTTTCCTACCTCTGTGGTATGATATAACCAGTTCAAACGAAAACCCCACACTTTACCGGATCAGGTAAATGTGATTTCAAAAATAGCAGAAAAAGGAGAGTATTAAAATGAGCAAAAAACATTACGCAGACAGAAATTTAAAATTTGAAACATTACAGTTACACGTAGGACAGGAGCAGGCAGACCCGGTTACCGATGCAAGAGCCGTTCCGATTTATCTGACTTCTTCTTATGTATTCCACAACTGCCAGCATGCTGCTGACCGTTTTGGATTAAAGGATGCCGGAAATATTTACGGACGTCTGACCAATCCGACAGAGGATATCTTTGAGCAGAGAATTGCAGCACTTGAAGGCGGTGTTGCGGCACTTGCGGTAGGTTCGGGAGCAGCCGCATTAACTTATGCATTTCAGGCTGTTGCGCATGCAGGGGATCACATTGTAGCTGCAAAGAATATCTACGGTGGTACCTACAATCTTCTGGCACATACGCTTCCGGATTATGGCATTGAGGCAACATTTGTAGATCCGTTCAACTATGAAGAGATTGAAGCTGCAATTAAGGATAACACCAAAGCCATCGAGATAGAGACACTTGGAAATCCAAACTCTGAAGTGGTTGATATTGAAAAGATCGCAGGAATTGCACACAAGCATGGAATTCCGCTGATTGTTGACAATACATTCGCGACTCCGTATCTGGTTCGCCCGATTGAGCACGGCGCAGATATTGTGTTACATTCTGCTACAAAGTTCATCGGTGGACACGGAACTACCATTGGTGGTGTGATCATCGACAGCGGAAAATTTGACTGGACACAGAGCAGCAAGTGGCCATGGCTGGTAGAGCCAAACGTATCTTACCATGGGGTAAGCTTTGCAAAGGACTGCGCACCGGCAGCATTTGCTACTTATATCCGTGCAATTTTACTGCGTGACACAGGTGCTACCATTTCTCCGGTACACGCCTTTATCTTCCTGCAGGGATTAGAGACGCTTTCCCTTCGCGTAGAGCGTCATGTGGAGAATGCATTAAAGGTTGTTAAATACTTAGAGAACCAGCCACAGGTAGAAAAAGTAAACCATCCATCCATTTCCAAAGACCCGGAGCAGCAGGCACTCTACAAGAAGTATTTCCCGAATGGTGGCGGTTCTATCTTTACATTTGAGATCAAGGGTGGTGCAGAAAAAGCACAGGAATTCATCGATAACCTTGAGCTGTTCTCACTGCTTGCAAACGTAGCAGATGTGAAGTCCCTTGCCATTCATCCGGCAAGCACCACACATTCCGAGTGCAATGAGGCAGAACTTTT
>OGLW01000829.1_pt1 | contig 11893 bp, 10 predicted proteins | sample 1572961 | NCBI WGS metagenome assembly OGLW01 (sample SAMEA2581880, study PRJEB24529) | metagenome | biome: Human gut stool | place: China | collected 2011
AATAAAGGCCCTGCAAACGAAGAATACCTTGCGGAAGTGGAAGCGCGTATAGATACATTCTTGCTGCATCATCCTTATTTGCAGCGTAAAGAAGTTCCTGCCGAAATGGTAACGGCCAGCGCTTCGGGACTTGACCCCGATATTACGCCTGCCAGTGCTTATGTACAGGTAAAGCGTGTGGCTGAGGCAAGGGGAATGGCTGAGGCTACTGTCCGGGGCATCGTTGACAAGGCTGTTGAAAAACCGTTGCTGGGATTGTTCGGTACGGCGAAAGTGAATGTGCTGAAACTGAATATTGCATTGGAAAAAGCAAATGGAAAATAAGAAAATAATGAAAGATATGAATCGGGTAAAAGTAACGGTAATAGGCGTTATTGCCGCTTTGGCAGTAAATTTTATGGGAGTGGATAAAGTGCAGGCGCAGGAATTTAAGATACAGGGTGATTTGGTCAGTTCTTATGTATGGCGCGGCTTTTATCAAACCGGAGTTAGTTTCCAGCCGACTTTAGGCTTTGGGATAGGCGGCTTTTCATTGACGGCATGGGGCTCTACCGATTTCGACGGAACAAGTTCCTCGGACGGTGAGGCTGCCAAAGAAATAGATTTGACGGCAGCTTATACGTTCGGTGATTCCGGTTTGACCTTGTCCGTTGCCAGTCTTTGGTGGGCAGGTCAGGGAAGCAATAAGTATTTTAACTTCAAAAGCCATGAAACGGCCCACCATTTTGAAGCGGGGCTTGCCTATACACTTCCGTTGGAGAAGTTTCCGCTGTCAATAGCCTGGTACACGATGTTTGCCGGCGCGGATAAGAATGAGAAGGGAGAGCAGAATTATTCTTCTTATGTAGAATTGAACTATCCGTTCAGCATTAAATCCGTCGATTTGAATGCCACTTGCGGTTTTCTGCCTTACGAAGCCGGCGTAGGTGTTTACGGAGTACCGAACAGCGGATTCGCTGTAACCAATCTGGCACTGAAAGCCACGAAGGATATAAAGGTGACGGACAAATTCGCGATACCGATATTTGCGCAGGCTATTTGGAATCCCCGTATGGAAGATGCGCATCTGGTGTTTGGTATAACTCTGAAGCCATGAGCAGGGAGGAGAGTGTACAACATTTCCTCGACTTGATTAAGAAATCACGTCGTGGTAAGTTTAAGGTCTACATCGGCATGATTGCCGGTGTAGGCAAAACTTATCGTATGCTTCAGGAAGCCCATGACTTGCTGGACAATGGGGTAGACGTGAATATAGGCTATGTGGAAACGCATGGACGTGCCGGTACGGAGGCGGTGTTGGCGGGACTGCCCGTAATTCCCCGGCGTAAGATATTCTATAAGGGTAAGGAACTCGAGGAAATGGACCTTGACGCTATCATCCGTATCCATCCGGAAATCGTTATTGTGGACGAGCTGGCGCATACCAATGTAGAAGGCAGTAGGAATGAGAAGCGTTGGCAGGATGTAATGGACTTGCTGGATGAGGGTATCAATGTTATATCCGCTGTCAACATACAGCATATCGAGAGCATTAATGAAGAAGTGCAAGGCATTTCCGGTATCGAGGTAAAGGAACGCATTCCCGACAGTGTGCTGGAAGAAGCGGATGAAGTGGTGAATATCGACCTGACGGCGGAAGAGCTGATAACCCGCCTGAAAGCCGGTAAAATATACAAGCCGGATAAAGTGGCCCTTGCTTTGAATAATTTCTTCAAGACGGAAAATATTCTGCAACTGCGCGAACTGGCTCTGAAGGAGGTGGCGTTAAGAGTGGAGAAGAAAGTGGAGAATGAAGTGGTGGTTTCCTGTGTGGGCGTGCGGCATGAGAAGTTCATGGCGTGTATCAGCAGTCATGAGAAAACGCCACGCCGCATTATCCGCAAGGCGGCACGATTGGCAACCCGTTATAATACGTCGTTCGTTGCCCTTTATGTACAGACTCCCCGGGAGAGTGCCGACCGCATTGCCCTTGCGAACCAGCGGCATCTGCTGAATCATTTCAAGCTGGTGACCGAATTGGGCGGAGAGGTCATGCAGGTGCAATCCAAAGACGTGTTGGACAGCATCGTTACGGCTTGTAAAGAGAAGCAGATAACGACCGTTTGTATGGGTAGTCCTTCGTTCGCTTTGCCGCAATCCTTGTTTATGGTTCTGAAATATAGAAAATTTGTGAACGAACTGGCGCAAGCAAACATAGATTTGATTATACTTGCATAAAATTTAATATCTTGACCGTTATGAATATTCGTACAAAACTGATACTCAGCGTAGGTGTTCTGGCAGGTATGATAATCCTGCTGGTAGCCCTTTCTGTTGTAAATCTCCAGATACTGACGGCTACGGAGCCGGATAGCCCTGCCGCCATGCCCGGCTTGCAACGGGCCTTGCTTTGGATTTCTATTACGGGTGGTATTTGCATTCTTGCCAGTATCGTGTTGTTGGTATGGTTGCCCCGCTCCATTAATAAACCTATCAGGGAACTGACGCAGGGCATCCTCGAAATAGCTAACCATAATTATGAAAAGCGCCTTGACATGAGCGAACACGAAGAGTTCCGCGAGGTGGCCGATAGTTTTAACAGCATGGCGGAACGCCTTACGGAATATCGTACCAGTACGTTGAATGATATTTTATCCGCCAAAAAGTTTCTGGAAGCCATCGTAAACAGTATTCATGAACCTATTATAGGCTTAAACCGCGAACACGAAATTCTTTTCGTCAATAAAGAAGCGCTGACGGTACTGAATCTGAAGCGTGAGGATGTCATACGCCGTTCGGCAGAGGAACTGTCGCTGAAAAACGATCTGCTCCGGAGGCTGATAAGGGAGTTGGTTAATCCGGGCGAGAAGAAAGAGCCTTTGAAAATTTACGCGGATAATAAGGAAAGCTATTTTCAGGCATCTTATATTACTATTATGAATACGGATGCCGATACGGACGAGTCTCATAATCTGGGCGATGTTATCCTGTTGAAGAATATCACCGAATTTAAAGAACTGGATACGGCAAAAACAACTTTTATTTCTACGATTTCGCATGAATTGAAAACCCCTATCTCCGCCATTCTTATGAGTCTGCAGCTTTTAGAGGACAACCGTGTGGGCGCTTTGAACGAGGAACAGGAACAACTTTCGAAAAGTATCAGGGAAAATGCCGACCGCTTGCTGGGGATTACAGGCGAGCTTCTTAATATGACGCAGGTGGAAGCCGGCAAGTTGCAGATGATACCGAAGATAACGAAACCTATCGAACTGATAGAATATGCCATCAAGGCAAATCAGGTGCAGGCCGATAAGTTCAATATACAGATTGAGGTGGAATATCCGGAAGAGAAGATGCAGAAACTGTTTGTGGATAGCGAGAAGATAGCATGGGTGCTCACTAACCTGTTGAGTAACGCCATTCGTTATTCCAAGGAAAACGGGCATGTCATTATCGGCGCAAGGCAGGAAGATAATAGTGTGGAACTTTATGTACAGGATTTTGGTAAAGGTATTGATCCGCGCTATCACCAGAGCATCTTCGACCGTTACTTCCGTGTACCCGGTACGAAAGTGCAGGGAAGCGGATTGGGACTATCCATATCCAAAGATTTTGTAGAAGCTCATGGCGGCACGCTGACCGTTCAGAGTGAATTGGGAAAAGGCAGCCGTTTCGTTATTCGACTGAAAGCGTAATAGCGATATGATGTTTCCCTACATTCTGCGGTATTGCTGTGGCGACATTCCAATCTGTTTCTTGAAGAAAGTGCCGAAATAGGATGCGTTCGGGAAGTTGAAGAAATCGGAGATTTCCTGTACGTTCTTTTGTGTATTCTTGAGTAGTGAAATGCTTTTGCGGATAATGGACTTGAATACCAGCTCCTGTACCGTGTATCCGCAAATGGATTTGGAGAGGGCGGAGAGGTATTTGGGCGACAGGCATAGCTTGTCCGCGTAGAAGTCCACCCCCCGTTCTTTCGTATAATATTGTTCTATTAATTGCACCAGGCGGATAAATATATCGTGCTTGTGGCTTACGGAAGTCTTTTCGGCAATGAGTTTGCGTGTATAAACCGAGCAAAGCCTGTGGGTCAGTGCCAACAGAAGCAACTTCTGTTCATACCGGTTAAAAGGATTCTCTTCTATTTTCAGCGTACTGTCCAATAGCGACAGGTATTTTAAAACCTCTTCTTCTTCTCCGGTATTCCATACGTAGCACGGTTCGGTGGCCAGATGCGAGTATAGGTGCATGGATACTACCGAGTTTCCCATAAAGTCCCGTATGGGGTCGGTCTGATAGATGAAGATATATACCTCTACGTTGTCGGATGCCTGTAGTACCTGAAACAAGGAATCCTTCGGCAGAAAGAGCGTATCACCGGCTTTGGCGGAAAATGTTTTCTGGTTAAGGATGAAGGTGAAATTTCCTTGACGGCAAATTATAAGTCCCACTCCGTCTATCATAAACGGACTTTTCAAGGCAGACGGGAAGGCGCAAAGCACGCCTTCCGAACTGCAAATTTGCCGTTTGTCCAATAACGCACTGTCAAGGCGCGATAAACGTTCTTGTCGGGTATCCATGAGAGTAGGGTTTACGGTTCTTGTTTGAAAACAGTGCTAAGTTAATAATTTCCGTTTAGGATAGGGCAGTACCACAACAAATATCATGCAAAAAAGGCAAGCATACAATGTCCAACCCGCCATCTCCTTGACTGCCGATAAGGTGGCCTGCACCTGAATGCGCCCTTTGGTGGATGTGGCTGCCATGTTAACGGCTTCCTGCTTGCTTTTCCCCTGATATTGCATTCCTTGTACGGTTTGCATAAATGAGGCGGATGCCTCGGGGTGCATCATATCCACATTCTGTGCATAACGGGTAATGTAGTGTTGCTGCCGTTCCTGCAATACATTGCTGTATAATGCGGTTCCTATGCTGGGAGCAAGTACCATACGTACAGTAAGCATTGTGCAAATCCACGATGAGAGGTATTTATAGGGCATACGCTGGGTTGCAAAAGTCGGTATCAGCGAGTATAGGAACATCATGCCTGTAGAACGGATAATAACTGGATATTTCATTCGTTCGTACAAGCCTGCGCCCTGTACTTCAAAGTACATGAACATGGCAGATAATCCCAAAAACAGGAAACCTGCGGCAAAAAGATATTTAAAGTGCACTCCTTTCACGCTGAGCCAGATTGTTGCAATGCCACCGATAAAATAGCCCAACATAGACCAATTGCCCAATGTCGCGTTTTGATAGTTGTCCAGCTTCATACCTATTCCCGTAAATACATTGACGAACATTGAACTGGAGTTCAGTACCATTAACAGAAAGTAGAACAGGAATCCGAAGCGGATAGTTCGCAACTTGAGTACATCGAACTGATAGTAGGGATTGCGCTGGGTTACTTCTATGTAGACAAACAGAATACCTGCAACCACAGCACCGACCGTTGCCCATTGGATTGTAGGGTCGTCATACCAGTCGAGCACCTTGCCGTAAGTCAGCACATAAGTGATGCACGTCAGTGTGATACAGAAGATGGAAGCGTTGCCAAATTGTTTGAGGTTGATAGGAAAACGGCGGGTGGCATACTTATGATAAGGCATCGTGACGAAGGTAATGAGGATACAGAGCAACAGCAACCCCATCATGAAGTAATAAACATATTGCCACTCGTATTCGTAAGTAAGCCATGCTGTAAGCGATGTGCCCAACTGCCCCAATACCATAAAAAACAGGTAAATGGCGGGTTGTGCAGCGCTTCGTTCAATATCCAGTTTGTCCCAGCCTTCACCGGTGGTGGGTTCATTGCCGGGGGTGATCTTTTCGGTTGCTTCTACGTTACCGGCATACTTGATGAGGGTAAACAGATTGACCATCATCAGCACCATACGCAGGAATCCCATAAACAGACTGCATAGCGCCAACAGGAATATGCTGTCTGTCTTGGCGCAGATGTAGCTGAAGATATACATCAGCGAAAATCCGACGATACACATCATTTTCTCCCTGCGGATACATACCAGCCGGTACAGGAAAGGGCAGAATGCCGCCATGCCTATGGATGTGGCGAAGTTGGCAAACTGGATATGTTCGGATATGATGCCCAGACCGCTCATCATCTCCGTGCCGCTGGCAGAGTAAGTTCCGCCTACTGTAAGAATGGGCAGGAAGAACATGAACAGGATGATAATGCCTATCGGTTTAGGCACCCAGTTGTAGAAAGGATAGTTTTTGGGATATGCGGGCATTTCCTTAACAATTAATGATTGAAAATCAGAGTTCGGCTTTCACTATTACCATCATACCGGCAGCAAGTTTTTCGTTATCTTCTTTGGAAAGATTGGTGAAGTCGATGCGTACGGGTATGCGTTGTTGTATTTTGACGAAGTTTCCGGCTGAATTGTCGGTAGGAACCAATGAGTACTTGGAACCCGTAGCGCCGGATATGGCTGTGATTGTTCCCGTGAACTCTTTGTCGCTGATAGCATCTACGGTGATGGTAACCTCTTGTCCTATATGCAGGTTTTCCACTTGAGTTTCCTTATAGTTGGCGACAATCCATTTTTGAGTATCGGGCAGGATATAAGTAATGGTTTGTCCGGCTGTGATGAACTGGCCTTCTTCCAGTGCCCGGCGTCCCAATTTGCCATCGCAGGGAGCCACTACTACGGTGTAAGAAAGATTCAGACGTGCCATTTCCAAAGCAGCGGTTGCCCGTTGGATGGCGGCTTCCGTACTTTCACGGCGGTGTGATACTTCATTGACTCCCGACAAAGCGGCTTTTTGCTGGCGTTTTGTTGCTTCCAGCTTCTTGCGGGTGGCTTCGTATTCCGTTTCTATCTGTTCCAACTGTATGGGAGTGGCTGCATTTCTTTGCACCAGGTTCTGGTAGCGTTGGCGGTCTTTCTCCAGTTTGGCAAGACGGATTTCAATTTCAGAGATGGAAGCGTCGTACACGGAAGCGGTGGTCTGTGTGGTTTGCAGTGTGGCCCCGATTACGGTAGCGCCGGCCAGTGCGTCTTTCAGTGCGGCTTCGGCTTCCATTACGCGTATCTTATATTCGCGGTCGTCCAATACAAGGAGCGTATCGCCTTTATGTACCTCTTGATGTTCGGTAAAATAAATCTTCTTGATATAGCCTGATGCGCGTAGGTTGATAGGGGATATGTACTGCTCTATCTGTGCGTCATTACTGGTTTCTGTGCGATTGTAGCCGAGGAAGAGACAGGCAACTTCCACTATTCCCCAAACAACGATTGCTGCTCCCAACAAGCTGACTGCGATTTGCCAGCGACGTAGCTTACGAAGTTTTTTAGCTTTCTCCTGATGTGTGTTCGATGCGTTATTTTTTTCTATTGCTTCCATATTATGATGATTTGATTAACTTGTTATTTAATTAATGTATCTATTTGTCCTGTCAGCTTCAACAGCAGCAGGGTTGTTACCCGATAGTTGTAATGTGCGCTGATATAGTTGTTTTGCGCTTCGCTCATCTGCATTTCGTCTTGCAGGACTTCGGTCATGGAAGCGATACCCTCTCTGTACCGATCCATTGTGACCGTATATACATCTTCGGCAAGCAGGTAGTTGTCTTTCTGCTTTTTGAAGTTACGTTGGTTGTTCATCAGGTCGTTGGTGGCGTTCAGATATTGGGTCTGCAGATTTTTGCGAGTATTTTCCTGTGCCAGCTTTATATTTTCGATGTCTATTGCAGCTTTTCGGTTTTTGTAGCGCTTATCCAGTCCGTCGAATATAGGAACGCGTAAGGATACGCCCAGTCCGTAGGAACGGAACCAATGGTTGGACGGTCCGGAATGGAACCAGCGGTAGGCCTTGTCCGTATAGGCGGAGAACATCCAGTTGGCGGTCAGGTTTAATGAAGGAATATAACCGTGACCAATCATCTTTTTCTGCTTTTCAGCCATGACCCTTTGCGATTGCAGCAGTTGGAGTTCGTACAGATTTTCGGATAGTCCGGTCAACTCAACAGGCGTAATGTTCTCGGAGTTTACCGGAACTAAGGCTATCTGTTCTTCGGCAGGATAATCCATGATATATTTCAGCAGGTTCAGTTGTTGTTCCTGCATGGCCAGTACATTGTCGTATTGTACTTTCAGATTTTCCAGATTGATATTGACCCGTTTTACATCCACTTCCATGGCCATACCATTGTCATGGAAAGCTACTGTGATGTTTTTTAATTCTTCCAACCGGGTGATATTGGCCTTTATCAGTGTGACTTGCTCGGCTGTGGTTTGCCCCAGATAATACATCTTGCATATTTCTAGGATAAGGTCTTCCCGTGCTTTCTCATAAGAAAGACGGCTTATCTCGTCCATAGTTTTGGCTATGGAAACAGTGGTGTACAGGGTTTGGTTGTAAAGTGGCATTTGCAACTGCAGGCCGGCATTGGCACTGTTCCGCAGGGTATAGGTAATGTTATACGGATTTCCGTAGGCCGAACCGTCGGTAACGGATACAGGCGGGTCTATGTTGTCATTGTAATTGGCAAACCCGTTGATTTGGGGCAATAGTCTTGCCCGGTTTTCAGAAACTCCATATTTGCTTTTCTGCATTTCCTTGCGTTTGCTTTCCAAGGACAGGTTGTTTTCGATACCTATTTCAAGGCAATCTTTCAGCGTCAAAGTCTTTTGGGCGTATCCTTCGACAGCCGACAAACAGAGAAAGGAAAAAATGAATAGTAGTTTTTTCATAATAATCACCAATAATTTGTGCAAAGTTAGTTGCTAATTTTGGGAAAATGTTATCCATATATAGACTGCTTGTGTTCATATTTTCCTTTTTATCCTTCTTACTATGGATATAAATAGGTAAAAAACAACAGTTTTGAATTTCCGTACCTGCTTAATAAATGATAATAATCGTCTTTCTTGTGAAAAAAAACAGGAAGAAATGTATTTATCAAATTTATTATACTACCTTTGTTCCAGAGTTTGAGTTACGAATCATTATCGTATAGTTCTTCTTTTTAATATATTATTAGTAAGCAGTCCTCTTCTTTAATTATCCTCCTCACTCCATTTATTATTTATTTTATAACATTTTTAGAATGAACATTTACATTTCAGGTTTAAGTTATGGCATTAATAATGCTGACTTGACAAATTTATTTGCAGAGTTTGGAGAAGTTTCTTCAGCTAAAGTAATTCTCGATAGAGAAACCGGTAGATCCAGAGGATTCGCTTTTGTAGAGATGAACAATGATACAGAAGGGCAGAAAGCTATTGACGAATTGAACGGCGTAGAATATGACAGCAAGGTTATTTCTGTAAGCGTTGCGCGTCCTCGCGAGGAAAGACCCTCGAATGGTAGCTCTCGTGGTGGTTATAATAACTCCAGAAGATATTAATATCAGACTAAAGGCGGGAAACTTGCTTTCCTGCCTTTCATAAATAACTCCGTCTTTTTTATTTAGCGGAAGCGTTCCGCTTCATTACCTGCACTTTTCATTCTGCAAAGACTTATCAGACTTTTTGTATGGGCCACTTGAGTGAAGCGTGCTCTCATTATACTTGTGCTAGTGTTTTAGCACATTCAAAAACAATATATATGACATTTAAAGATTTAAATATAACCGAACCTATTTTAAAAGCAATTGAAGAAAAAGGGTATGCCAATCCTACCCCTATACAAGTAAAAGCAATCCCTGCCGCCTTAACAGGAAAAGACATATTAGGCTGTGCGCAGACCGGAACTGGAAAGACCGCTGCATTTGCCATTCCCATTATTCAGCATTTGCAAGCCCTTAAAAACCGGGATAAGAGTATCAAAGCCTTGATACTGACACCTACCCGTGAATTGGCATTGCAGATTAGCGAATGCATAGACGACTATGCCAAATATACGCAAGTCCGTCATGGGGTTATCTTCGGAGGAGTAAACCAGCGTGCGCAGGTAAATATGCTCCATAAAGGAGTCGACATATTGGTCGCCACTCCAGGACGTCTGTTGGATTTGATGAATCAGGGATATATCCATTTGGATAATGTGCGACACTTCGTACTGGATGAGGCCGACCGTATGCTTGATATGGGATTTATCCATGACATCAAACGTTTGTTGCCGAAACTTCCTAAAGAAAAGCAGACCTTGTTCTTCTCGGCTACCATGCCCGATACGATAATCGCTTTGACGAACTCACTGCTGAAACAACCGGTGAAGATTACTATAACCCCAAAATCATCTACGGTAGATACTATCGAACAGACTATTTATTTTGTGGAGAAGAAAGAGAAAAGTAAATTGTTGATTTCTATTTTGCATAAAACGGAGGGACAATCGGTGCTTGTTTTCTCACGTACCAAGCATAATGCGGACAGAATTGTCCGCGTATTAAGCAAAGCAGGTATCGGTAGTCAGGCTATTCATGGAAATAAAAGTCAGAATGCAAGGCAATCTGCATTGGAAAACTTCAAAACGGGTAAGATACGCGTAATGATAGCTACCGATATTGCAGCCAGAGGCATTGATATCAATGAGTTGCCGTTGGTTATAAACTATGACCTTCCCGATGTGCCCGAGACGTATGTGCATCGTATCGGACGTACCGGTAGAGCTGGTAATTTAGGAACGGCATTGACTTTTTGCTCGCAGGAAGAGCGTAAGTTGGTTAACGATATTCAGAAGCTGACAGGTAAGAAACTCAGTAAGGTTGAGTTTGCTATCTGAGGTCGTTTCTAAGTTTATTATTTTATTTATCCGACGAGTATACACCCATTAAACTATAAAATCTATGGCAAAATCCATGACAGTAGGAAAGCGTGAGAATGAAAAGAAAAGACTTGCTAAGCGGGAAGCAAAATTAAAAAGAAAAGAAGGTAGAAAATCTACAAAAAGCAGTTTTGATGATATGATTGCTTATGTGGACGAATATGGTATGATTACTTCAACTCCACCCGAAGAGAATATCAAAAAGCAAGAGATTAATGTAGAGGAGATAATGATTTCCACTCCCAGGAAAGAAGATGAAGAACCGGTAATTTTGAGAGGAAGAATAGAGTTCTTTAATGAAGCTAGAGGATTTGGGTTTATCAAAGACCTTGCAGGAATTGAAAAATATTTCTTTCACGTGAACAATGTTGTTACGGATGTCAGGGAGGGTAATATCGTTACATTCGACCTCGAACGAGGAGCAAAGGGGATGAATGCTGTTAATATCTGTTTGGAAAAAGAATAATGTACGTTATATTGAAAGAAACTGTCAATTTGATATGAACCGTGAAGATTAAAGAAAAGACCTTCAGGGTTTTATTATGTTTGCGCAAAAAAGAGAACAAAAATTCGGGCATTATTTATTATCATATATGCACATGTTAGACGGTGGAATATCCTTTAGCTATATCTACAAGAACTATGGAATAAATGAATCTCAATTAAATATTTTGTGATCTCGCTATTAGAAGGAAGGTCAGGATTGTAAAAGCAACCCAACATCAAGACTGTTATGCATTAAAATGTAAAATTATTCTTGATATCGAAAAATCATATTGTTTTGCACGAAGCTTCGCTAAAGCATGGTGCAAGTTTTCATCAAATAGGCGTATGGTTAAAGTTCGTGCGCGCAGCGAGCATTGAAACGCTAAGTAAATTAACGTGAGTTCGAAATAAAATTAAAAAATAGCAAGTTGTCCGTCATTGACAAAATTTACGTCAATGGCGGGCTTCTTTTCAAAAAAGCAGTATGCCGCGATAGCCGAAAGGAGTTGACTAATTCAAATAAGAATATCTAATTTTGTAACCTGCAACAGTCTCTTTATGGGATATAACTTTGTGATGTGCCTTATTTTGGGTCAATGTAAAAAACTGAGGGGTAAATTTATAAATCGCTATCTTTGTCTCCAAATTCATAGCTTATGGAGTTAAACGGTTATCGCCTTCTTCT
>OGLW01000831.1_pt1 | contig 11884 bp, 7 predicted proteins | sample 1572961 | NCBI WGS metagenome assembly OGLW01 (sample SAMEA2581880, study PRJEB24529) | metagenome | biome: Human gut stool | place: China | collected 2011
GGAGCAAAGTATTTCATTTGAATATCATCGTTATGGTAGTATTCTGGAGGTGCCGTCGGTAGAATGATGAAATAGCTTTTATTAGTATGTCTTTAGTATAACTTTATTAGGAGTCTCGAATTGTATGGGACTCCTAATTCTGTTTTAGAAATTATTACTAGAATTTTTGGGTGGGAGAGAATAAATGTGTATATGTTCAGACGTTTTTCACCAGCAGAGGCAATAGTAAGGGCAAATAATCTTTTAATTCAATACGTAATTGTTTTAGTGCCTGTTGAATGCGATAGTCAATGGTTTTGGGTGATACTCCCAGTATTCCGGCTATTTCTTTATAACTCATATTCTTAAAACGGTGCATCACAAATGCTTCTTTATAAGATTCAGGAAGTGCTGTCACCGCTTCTTGGATGCGTGTGGTCAACTCTTCTATAAGATAAAAATTGGGTTCGTCTATCAAGGATTGCATCTCTTCATAGAAATAGTTTTCGGCCCGGCTTTTCACTTCCTCTTGCTTGATGCGGTTTATAGCACGATGATATACAATAGAGAATAAATAGCTGCTTAATGAAGATTGGATAACAACCATCTCTTTGTTTTTCCAAAGCCACAGCATGGCATCTTGCACACATTCTTCTGCATCTTCTAATTCTACGAATTTGTTTCCGTATGCACATAACATGGGGTAGTATTTCCTAAAAAGTATATCAAATGCCTTTTCGTTACCATCTTTGATAGCTAATAATAGGGATTGGTCTTCATAGTTATACTTTGTTTCCATTATTTAAAGGTTGATTTGCGTGCAAATATAATCTTTTAAAACTAAAAAAACAGATTGTATTTCGGTAATTCCATTCTATGGAATACTTTTTTAGAGGGAGTCTTGATTAAAGTCATTTGTAGTGTGCCCTTTGGGTGTTATGTATGACCAAAGGGCACATAGGAAATATATTTAATTATTTTTTCACTTTGAAGCGTAATACTATCGGTTCGTTTTTGAGGTTACGGGGTAAGAACACCTTTGTCTTTTCTTTGTCTTTGGTATATTTTATATTTTTATTGCCTTGTAGTAGAGTCATCTTGCCGTTAGGGATATTGCCGGTCCATTCTATTGTTTCTGGAAGTTCCTCTCCTTCTGGTAAAGCGTAAATGGCATATAAAGTTTTTCCATCTTTGTCTGCGGTGAACCATATATTCCCATTGTTATATATAGGAGTTGTACGGGTGGCATAAATGGCTTTTCCGTTTATTTTCAACCATTGGCCTATTTCATGTAAACGTTTTGTTACTTCGTCTTCAATGATACCATCTGGTGTCGGACCTACTCCTAATAATAAACAACCTCCTTTGGCAGTGATTTCTATTAAAATATTAATAATTTTTTGTGATGATTTAAAAGGAGCATTAGGTGTCCAGCCCCAATCATTGCTTAGTGTGATACAACTTTCCCAAGGATAGTTAAGCTGCGTTTCGGGAATACCACGTTCCGGTGTCTGGTAGTTTTCGTTTTTACCACGTATGCTGCGGTCTACCGAAATGAGTCCCGGGTGTTTCTTGCGTGCTTTTGACAATATTCTGTCCAAGTGAATATCTTCACCTGTAATCCATCCTCCGTCTAACCACAAAATATCAAAACTTCCGTACTCGGACATCAGTTCGTCCAATTGGTTTTCGGTATAGGTCTGATAATTCTGCCACCAGTCGGGATGACGTTCTTTTTTGTAATTGATTCCTCGTTGAGGAGTGGCAAAATAAGGATTCCAGAACCATTCGCAATGCCAGTCGGGCTTAGAAAAATAGCATCCTATCATGAAGCCTTTTTTTCGGAATGCATCAAATACATGATAAGCCACGTTTTTGCGTGGATTGTTTTTAAAGGCTCCATGTGCAATGGAGAAATCTGTATATTTAGAGTCAAAGGTACAGAAACCGTCATGATGTTTAGTGGTGAAAATCATGTATTTGATTCCAGCATCCTGCATTACATCCGCCCATTGTTCTGGATTGAAGTGAACTGGATTTAATTGATCTTTTAGTCCGAAATACCATTTTTTATATTCATCGTATGGCATTCCGTTTTTGCGTGAGATCCAATCCACATCTTCGGAACAGATAGACCATGATTCAACAATTCCGGGTACAGAGTAGAGGCCCCAATGAAAGAGAACACCGAATTTCTGATCTTGCCATTTTTCCAGTTTGTCTAGAACCAGGCGGTCATCAGGCCATACATAGCCGGCCTCTTCTGATTGTTGGTGTACGAATCCTTCCACTTGTTGGGAATAAACATTAAAGCAAAATGTTGTGCTGATGAGGCAGCATCCTAATAGTTTTTTGTAGTTTTTCATACTGTGGGAATTATATGATTATCTTTTGAAACAATTTTTTCTTCAGCAAAGGTTATAATTAAAAATGAAGGAAAAAAACTTTTGAAAATAAATATATTTTTGTTTAGGAATATGTTTTTTTCGCTTGCCATATAAATAGATGGCTGTTGCCTGTTTGTATGAATTGAGAAATTAGAAACCTTTAATTTATAATGGAATGAAACGATTTTATTTCTTTTGTTCGCTTATGCTGCTTGTGCTACCTGCTTTAGCACAAGGTGTTTGTCTCAGGACGAAATCAACAGAAATTCAAATTGATCAAGAGGGATGTTTTTCTTCTGTACAAGTGGAGAAGAAAGAAATTCTGGGAGCAGGAAAGTATCCTTTATTGACTATTGGTATGGATAACCAATTGCTTGTCCCTGTAAAAATGGAGTCTAATGACTCTATACTTCAGCTTCGTATGTCGGATGGGGGAGAAGTCGTTTTACAATATCGGCAAAGTGACGTTTGTGTTACATTAGAAGTGAAAGATATTCCCCAGCGATATGACATTTTGATTTATGGTCCGTTAGGTGTAAATATTCATGAAGTAGTAGGAGATGTGATTGGAGTTGCGCAAGGTAAAGGTGTCGCTTTTGGAATCCAGGCACTCAATATTAAAACAAATGCTGGTATTCCCGAAGAGTATGGAGCATTAGTTACCCGTCATTATAGATATGTGGGGAAGGAATCACAGTTATCTGTCGCTAATATAGCCAGTTATCGGTTGGCGGCTACTGATACAGGAGATGGCACTGTTTTTCAGTTTTCCGCACGTAAACGTGATAGAGATGAGTACCGTTCTGTTTTGCAATTAAAAAAGTCATTGGCGTTGTCTGTAGAAGGTGAGGACGGAGCTATAAAAGGTTCAAAGATAGCTATGTTTGGTTGTAAGCAGAAAGATGCTTTGGCTCGTATTGGTGAAATTGAACTGGAGCAGCATCTTCCTCATCCGTTATTTGATGGCGAGTGGGGGAAAACCTCCAGAGCAGCAATGAAGTCTTATCTGATTTCGGATTTTTCGGAAAACAATTTGGATATGGTACTGGATAAGGCTGAGATAGCAGGCTTCAAGTATATTTATCATAGCGGCCCTTTTAGTGACTGGGGACACTTTAATTGGAATTCTTCTTTTACCCGGAATGGTGATGAAGGTGTAAAGTGTATGGTGGATAAAGCCAAGGCAAAAGGTATAAATATGGGGGTGCATACTCTCAGTAATTTTATAACGACTAATGATTCGTATGTGACACCGGTTCCTTCCAGACATTTGCAGAAGCAGGGAGTGCTGACTTTAACAGATGATATTACTGAAAGCCAAACAGACATCCGTATTCAGAAAAACGATTTGTTTGAAATCCCTCTGTCATTGAATACTCTTCAGATAGACGATGAACTTATTATATATAACAAAGTGGAAAAAGAAACGGACTTCTTTTTATTGAAGGATTGCAAAAGGGGAGCTTTCAAGACAAAAGCGTCCGGTCATTCTTCAAAAACTCCTTTATATAAATTATCTGATCATGCCTATAAGGTATTCTTCCCGGATTTGGCTTTACAAGATACATTGGCAGACCGGATTGCCGATTTGATGAATAAGACCGGCTTAAGTCAGATTTCTTTTGACGGATTGGAAGGATGTTCCTATACCGGGCATGACGAATACGCTACCTCCCGCTTTGTGACCCGTTGTTATACTCAGTTTGATCATAATGTAATAAATGACGCCAGTCGTCTGAATCATAATTTGTGGCATATTCATACAAGAATGAATTGGGGTGAGCCCTGGGGAGAAGCTATGCGTACGGGGCAAGTGGCTAATAGAATTAAGAACCAAGATTTTTTTCAAAGGAATCTTTTTCCACGTATGCTTGGATGGTTTCTTATTCGATTGGCCGATCGGAAATTTGAATGTTCCACTTTGGAGGATGTGGAGTGGGCTTTGTCCGAGGCGGCAGGTTTTGATGCCGGTTATGCAATGACCATTAATACCACTACCTTAAATCGGCATGGGCAAATAGACCGATTGTTACAGGCTATCAAACATTGGGATATACTGCGTGAGGCTCAAGCTTTCACGGAAGAACAAAAACAGCGTTTGAAAGATCCGCAGTCCGAATGGCATTTGCAAAAGGTGGATGAGAAGAATTATCAGCTTTATCCTCTGTTTGTGTCCAAACGTTATTATTGTAATTTAGCAGAACTTCAGCCGGGGCAGCCAGGAGGAGCTGACTGGATATGGGAAAATAAATATTCCGGCCCATGTAAAATTCAAGTAAAGCTGGAAGGAGAAGGAACTGTTTCCAACCTGTCGTTTACTACTTCGGCTGGTACTGTTAGATTTCCGTGTAAGTTGGAGGGTGGACAATATCTGTTATATGATTTTGACGGAAATGCTACTGTAACTGATAAAAATTATAATGTCATAGAGGTGGTCGATGTAGAAGGGGCACTTTATCTTTCCGAAACTTCCTCTCCGGTATCTTTTTCTTGTGAACCGGAAGTAGGAGAGGCTCCTGAAGTAGTTGTACGATATATAACTCATGGAAATCCTGAAAAAGTTTCTCTATGAAAATATATTTTTGAAAATAAATGCATGTTTGTTTAGGAATGTATTTTTCCCGCTTGCCATATAAGTAGAAGGACTTAAAAACATATGTATGGAGTATAATGAAAAGAATATAGAATTGCTACTTCCCCGTTATTGTGAGGGTACTGCAACGGTAGAAGAGCAGCGGCTGGTAAAAGATTGGATGAAGGAGTCTGAAGAAAATCGCCGGATAGTGAAGCAGATGGAAATGCTTTATTTAGCGGCTGATACTATTCATGTAATTAATAAGGTAAATACAGAAAAGGCTTTAGTTAAGGTAAAAGGTAAAAAGACTGAAAGAAGGAAGGTGGCTTGGTGGGAGTGGGCACAGCGTGTTGCCGCCGTGTTATTTCTCCCACTGCTTGCTACTTTTTTGGTAGAACATTATGGTGGAAAGGATGTGGATGTACAAATGTTGGAAGCTAGGACAAACCCGGGAATGACCACTTCGGTAGTATTACCCGATAGTACGGTGGTTTTTTTGAATTCAGAATCCTCTTTGCGATATCCTTCTTCTTTTAAGAATAGCAAGGAGAGAAAAGTTGAGTTGAAGGGCGAAGGGTATTTTGAAGTAACTAAAGATGCGGAAAAACATTTTATTGTGTCTACAGTTCACTGTTCGCAGGTAGAGGTGTTAGGAACCAGTTTTAATGTAGAGGCTTACGAAGAGTCTCCTGAGGTATCTACCACTTTAATTGAAGGTAAAGTCAACTTCAGTTTCCAAGAAGGTGTCCGGGAAAAACAGGTTGTGTTAGCTCCCGGTCAGAAAGTTGTGTATGATTCCAAAAAAGGAACAGCAAGTTTATTTGAGACTTCCGGTGAAACGGAAACTTCATGGAAGGACGGCAAGATTATTTTCGATAATACTTCTTTGAAGGATGCTTTACGGATTTTAGAAAAGCGATATAATGTGGTGTTCATTCAGAAAAATCCTGCACATAAGGCTGCTTTTACCGGGACTTTTACCAGTCAGCGTTTGGAGCGTATTCTGGAATATTTTAAATTATCTTCCAATATACACTGGAGATATGTAGACGGTAAGGATGCGTCACAAAAAAAGACCCATATAGAGATTTATTAATTAAATAACCTTAAATTGGAATATAATATGAAAGAACTATCACCTTAAAGTAACAAAAAACATACGGGAAAATATTGGCGTATCTTCCCGTATGGAAAATCGGTTTTCAAATTAAAGCTTGTTTGGCGACAAGCTCAATCAACTAATTTTAAAACTTAAGTCATTACAAAAGTATGAAAAATAATTGTAGTATCCAATTTTCGAGGATACCAAATCGTCTATGGCTTTCCTCGAAAAAAATCCCAAGAACTATGAAACTATTTACTCTTTTCTTTGCTTGTTCCCTAGGACTGGCTCATGCATCCGAATCGTATGCGCAGACGGCCATAGTCAATGTGGAGGTACAGAATAAGACTGTAGGGGAAATTTTGAAAAAAATTGAAAAGCAATCGGATTTTGATTTTTTCTTTGATAATACGCTTATTGATTTAAACCGTCGTGTATCAGTAACTTCTCGTAATAGTGATATCTTTAAGGTGCTGGAGAAGGTATTTAAAGGTACAAATGTGAAATATTCTGTTTTGGATAAAAAGATTGTCCTGACTATTAATGCTGACAATGTACAGACAGCGCAGCAGACTACTTTTAAAGTAACCGGAAAAGTAGTGGATGAAAATGGAGAGGAAATCATTGGAGCTTCCGTATTGGAAAAAGGAACAATAAATGGTACTGTCACTGATATGGATGGAAACTTTGAATTGAAAGTTTCCGGCAAGGAGGTTATTCTCGAGGTCTCTTATATCGGTTATAGCAAAGCCATAGTAAAAACAAAAGCAGGTACTATTACAAAAGTTGTATTGAAAGAAGATACGGAAGTGCTGGATGAAGTCGTTGTCGTAGCTTATGGCACTCAGAAGAAATCAAATTTGACAGGTTCTGTAGATGTAGTTAGCTCCAAAGAAATGGAGAACCGTCCGGTCACCAGTGCAAGTTCTATGTTGCAAGGTAAGGCTAGCAGTATTACATTCAGCACTCCGGCAGGTGGTAATGCTCCGGGATCTGCACCTACTCTTCAAATTCGTGGTCAAGCTGCTTTGAGTGAAACTACTCCTCCCTTAGTTGTTATTGATGGTATTCCTTCGGATATGGGGGCTTTTAATGCGTTGAATCCTAATGAAATTGAAAGTATTTCCATTTTGAAGGATGCTGCTGCTTCGGCTGTTTACGGTGCTCGCGCACCTTACGGTGTGTTGCTTGTTACCACTAAGATGGGAGGACGGAATGAAAAGGCTGTAGTAACCTATTCAGGCAACTATGGTATTGTCAATCCAATCAATATGCCCAAAACACTCGACTCATACACATTCGGAGTGATAAGAAACCAATCCTATATAAATGCACGCTCGCAGGCCCCGTTTACTGATGAAGATTTGGATATTATCAGAGATAATATTCTGAATCCAGGTAAGTACTCTTTGGCTGACTTGGTGTCTGATTCTGGTAATATGTGGGGAAAGTCGTTGGTCAATACTGATTGGATGAATATAATGTTAAAATCTTCTTTCCGCCATCAACATGATCTCTCATTAAAAGGAGGTAGTGAAAAGTCTTCCTATTCAGTATCCATAGGTTATGTATATCAGCCGGGTATTTTGAATTTTGTGGAAGATATGGACAATTATAGTCGTTTTAATATCAACGCAGCTATTGAATCGGATGTTGCTAATTGGTTGAAAGTGACTTACCGTAATCGCTATTCGTTTGCTGTAACGAAAGAACCAGTCAGTGAATATGCCGGTGGACGCCAGCGAATGTTTGATTATGCGTTTGGTGCTTGGCCTACCTCTCCACTTCAATATCCTGATGGAAGTTATGCAGGAATTATTGCGACTAGTATGAATGGTGGTATGAAAAAGAACATGGGGCATCGTCTCGATAATATTTTGGCTTTCGATTTTAAACTGGCTGAAGGATGGACTGCACACGTGGACGGAACGTGGCGTATGAACTTCAGTGACTACCAAACTTTGCGTATGCCGGTATATGGAACATTTCCTTCGGGGGATGAATATTTGATAAATGGTACAGAATCTTCTATAGATAAAGCTACTGCTTCCAACCAATATTGGACTATACAGGGATATACGGCTTACCAACTGCAGCTTAAGCGTCATTCATTCCGTATCCAGTTGGGTGCGCAGGCAGAAGAGAATACCTACAGAAAACTGTCTGGTACAGCCAAAGAACTTTTCGTCTATGATATGGAGTCTGCGCACATTGCCCAAGGTAACCGTACATTTGATGATTCTATAAATGATTGGGCTACCGCAGGTTTCTTCGGACGTTTTAACTATAATTGGGCAGAACGCTATTTTGTGGAAGTGAATGGTCGTTACGATGGATCCGGACGCTATTCCAGAGGAAACAGATGGGGCTTCTTTCCCTCAGTATTCGGCGCATGGAATATGAGTAATGAACCGTTTTGGGAAAAACTGAGAGATGTAGTGAACTATGCTCGTGTGAAAGTTTCATATGGGACACTGGGTAATCAAGGTAATTCCGCAGGATATTTGCATATTCCTACCATGGAAACAGCAGCTCAAGGTCCATGGATTATTAATGGTAAACGTCCTACTTATGTAAAAACTCCAGGTTTGTTGAATAAGGTGCGTACTTGGGAGAAGATCACGACATTTGATTTAGGCTTGGAAGCTAGATTCTTGAACAACCAACTGTCTATGGAATTAGGTTACTTTAATCGTTGTTCTTGGGACATTATCGGTCCTCCTACTCCGTTGCCTGCTGTATTGGGTGCTAATGCTCCGTCTGTAAATAATGCAGAATTGGTAACTAAAGGCTTTGAAGCACAGCTTAGTTGGAGAGATAAGATTACTTCGAGATTGGATTATAGCATAGGTTTGAACCTAGCAGATGCTACCACAGAAGTAACAAAATATAATGCAACTTCTAAATCATTAGATTCCAACAAATGGTATGCAGGAAAGAAATTCGGTGATATTTGGGGGTATGAAGTAGATGGGTTGTTGACGAAAGATGACTTTGATGCTAATGGCAAACTGTTAATTGACCAAAGCAAAATTCATGCCAATTGGTATCCTGGTGATATCAAATACAAGGATTTAGATGGCGATGGCAAAATTACTCCGGGTAACTCAACAGCTGATGAGCCAGGGGATCGCAGAATCATTGGTAACTCTACTCCTCGTTTTAGATATGGTATTAATTTGGCTTTGGGATATGAATTTGAAAAAGCTGGTCGATTGGATTTGAGTATGTTCTTCCAAGGTGTGGCTAAGCGTGATGTATTTATGAGCGGATCTTTCTTCTTCTTCGGGACAGGTGGTAGTGATAGTGGTTCTTCTGCTGTTTCAATTTATGATAATAAATGGCATAAGGACTTCTATAGGGATGAAACCTGTAACTCACGTTTGTTGGAATTGATGGGGGAAAACAAAAATGCATTCTTTCCACGCCCTTATGAAACAACTGAAGGAAACAAGAATTTTCAGACCAACACTAGATTTTTGATGAACGGTGCTTATCTTCGTATGAAGAACTTGCAATTGTCTTATACATTGCCCAAACAATGGGTTCATAAAGTGGGAATGAGTAATTGTCGTGTTTATTTCTCTGGAGAAAATTTGTTTGTCCTCTCCGGCCTGCCTTCTTATATTGACCCGGAATCGGTGAATAACGGAAGAATGTATCCGCAACAGGCAGTTTATTCATTTGGTGCTAATATTAGTTTCTGATAAATGTAAAAAAATTGAAATATGAAATATAATAAGATAATACGGAATTTTGCATTGATGGTCGTGGCCTCTTCTACACTTATAGCCTGTGATGATTTTTTAGACAGAGAGCCACTTGATCAAGTTTCTCAACCTACATTTTGGAAAACGCCTGAACATTTAGATGCTTATATTGTTGGTAAATATGGATGGCTTCCCGGGGCTATCACTGACTGGGGAATGGGTTATTTTGTAGCTGATATAACTTCAGATAATATGGTGAACCGACTTACTCATGACAAATGGATGAACGGTGAAAATAACACCACCCCTACATCTGGAGGAAATTGGAAGTGGGGACCTGTTCGTGAAATTAATATGTTTTTCGATAATTACTCCAAGTGTACTTCTCCTTTCAGCGCTTATGAACAGACTTATGGCGAAGCATGTTTTTTGAGAGCATTGGTATATCATGGACTTGTGGCTAATTTTGGTGACATACCTTGGTATTCATCTGAACTTAATACTACGGACGAGGATATGTATAAGGCCCGTGACAAGCGTTCGGTAGTCGTCGATTCAATTATGAATATGCTAGATCAGGCGGTGGAACACTTGAAACTGCGTTCGGCGGTGGGTGTAAATCGTTTGAACAAGGAGTCGGCACTAATCTATAAGTCACGAGTGGCTCTGTTTGAAGCTACTTGGGCTAAATATCACAAAGGAACTCCTTCGGCTTCAGATGTGGATGCTAACAAGTATTTTCAGAAGGTGATTGATGCTTACGAACAGTTTAAGCACGATTGCGGAAACTTTGAAGATTATATCTATACTACCGGAAACCCGGACAAGGACTACTATAACCTGTTCAACCGCTTTGACTATTCCGATATTAAAGAGGTAACGTTGAGCAAGGATTATAATGCCAATTTGGGTATTAAGAATAACCTGAATACACAGGTCTGGCTGTATGGATACTATGGTGGCGCCTATACCCGTAGCTTGATTCAGAGCTATCTGACGAAAGAGGGACAATCTATCGACATTACCGACGAGGACGCCGTGAAGGGAAAAGGCGTCGCTTACCTGAATGATTTGGCTGAGAAGCTGGATTCCCGCTACAGACAGAGCGTATTCACTCCGGGCGACTTGCTAAATACGGTTACACCTCCTTATGTAGACTCGTTGTTTGCTTTGCCACAAATCAACTTCTCGCACATGGGACGTATTACGACTACCGGCTGGCATCCTAAAAAATCCCACAATCCGGAGGCTCCTATTGTTAATCAGACCGACCCGTTAGTAGATGGTATCAGCTTCCGTGTTGCCGAACTGTTGCTGAACTATGCGGAGGCATACGTGGAGTTGCACGGAACCTATCCTGACCTGACGGACAATATCGACCTGCTACGCAAACGTGTGGGCATGCCTACCTTGACATCGGTGAAACCTACTGTAGAGGATTACTGGCCCGACTACGGTTATCCCGTTTCCGATGAACTGGCTATTATACGTCAGGAACGTCGTGTGGAATTGGCAGGTGAAGGTTATCGTACCAACGATTGGAAACGTTGGAGAGCACACAAGCTGTTTGAGGGCGAACGTCCGAAAGGTTTCCGTCTGTGCGTGGAAGATTATGCCAACGAAGTTGAAAAGAACATTCCCATACCGGTAGATGAAAACGGTTATCTAGACCCGTTGAAGACTAGCCTGAACGGTGGTACTTACCACTTTAATGCAGACCGCGATTATCTGAGCCCGATTCCGACGGATGAAATCCTGAAGAATCCGAACTTGACCCAAAATCCGGGTTGGGATACTCCGAAAATGTAATTAGTCTAATTTTTGTGTAAGATGGAAGACGGTGTGTCAAAACTCATCACGGCTTGCACAGATTGACACAGATTTTTTTTTAGACATTGAATAGTTGAGTTGGATAATCTGTGACAATCCGGGTAATCTGTGGTGGAAATCGGTTTTGGCACACTTTCTTTTCTAAAAACAGAATCGTATGAAAAGAAAATCTAATGCCATTTGTTTGTTGTTGATGCTTGTCGTGACTGCCTGTGCCGGAAGAAAAGAGTACAATGATGGCTATATACGCGAGTTCGAGATAATATTCTAAAAAGTAAAGAGCAGAAAAACATCCAACCTA
>OGLW01000834.1_pt1 | contig 11850 bp, 8 predicted proteins | sample 1572961 | NCBI WGS metagenome assembly OGLW01 (sample SAMEA2581880, study PRJEB24529) | metagenome | biome: Human gut stool | place: China | collected 2011
ATGACGCCGCCGCTGCCTCCCGGGACGATGGAAGAGGTGTCACAGCCCACGAGGCCCAGCGCAAGGGCTGCGGCCAGCGCCAGCGCAGCGAGGCGGCTCATGAGCGTTTGAGCGGTCACTTTTTCTTTTTTGAAGTTTTCCACGATGTATTCTCTTTCTGTTGATTGTTTTTCGGTTTATGCTCAGGAGCCGAATGGGGCGCAAAACGTGCGCCGGGGCTGGGCTGACGGCCTGCCGGGCTGCGGCCCGCCGGGGCGGTGGAGCGGCTCTGCGGCTTGCCGCCCTTGCCTCTGGGCCGGACGGTGTAGGTGCCGTCGCCGTGGATGGTCACATCGGCGGCCTCGGCTCTGCGGGCCGAACGCTGGACCGCAATGCGGCCCTCGGCGGGAACCAGCAGGGGGATGAGGTCTTCGCGGTGGGTCATTTTCAGCGCTTTGATGACCTTTTCGGCGTTGCGGGGCTCATAATACTGGAGCAGGGCGCGCTGAAGCGCCTTGCCCTCAGCGGTCTTTTCCACAAACACCGGCTTCAAAGTGTAGGGGTCGAGGCCGGTGTAGAACATACAGGTGCTCACGGTGCCGGGCGTGGGATAAAAATCCTGCACCTGCTCGGGGCGCATATGGTTCTTGTAGAGGTATTCGGCCAGATAGACGGCATCCTTGAGGGTGCTGCCCGGGTGGCTGGACATGAGGTACGGCACGAGGTACTGCTTTTTGCCCGCCTTCCTGCTCAGCTCGTAGAACTTATCCTTGAACCTGTTGAAGGTCTCGATGGGCGGCTTGCCCATGTAGGCGAGGGTGTTGGGGGCGCAGTGCTCCGGCGCGACTTTCAGCTGGCCGGAAACGTGGTACTCCACCAGCTCCTTAAAGAAAGTGTCATCGGGGTCGGCCATCAGGTAATCGAAGCGGATGCCGCTGCGGATGAACACCTTCTTGACGCCGGGCAGCTCCCGGACGCGGCGGAGGATTTTCAGGTAATCGCTGTGGTCCACGATCATGTGGGAACAGGTGGTGGGGGCGAGGCAGTGCTTGCCGCCGTTGCACATACCCCGCAGCATCTGCTCGCGGCAGGATGGGAAACGGAAGTTGGCGGTAGGGCCGCCAATGTCGTGGATGTAGCCCTTGAAATCCGGCTCGTGGGTCATCCGCTCTGCTTCGGCCACGATGCTGTCGGCGCTGCGGCTGGTGACGCGTCGGCCCTGATGCAGCTGGATGGCGCAGAAGTTACAGCCGCCGAAGCAGCCGCGGTTCTGGATGATGGAGAACTGCACCTCGCGGATGGCAGGCACACCGCCCATGGCCTCGTAGATGGGGTGGTAGCGGCGGGTGTAAGGCAGGGCGTAGACCTTATCCAGCTCCCAGCGGACGAGGGGCTTTGCGGGGATGTTCTGCACCAGATACTTCTCGCTCTGCTTCTGCACGATGATCTGGCCGCTGACCACATCCTGATTGTCCATCTGGATGCGGCAGGCTTTCGCATAGGCCACCTTATCGGAGGCGACCTTCTTGAAGCCCGCGCATTCCACATACCGCTCGGGCAGGTGATCGAAGTCGGTCAGGTAACAGGTTCCGTCCACATCGGTGATGCTCTCCACCGGCTCACCTGCCGCCAGACGGCGGGCAATTTCCACGGTCTGGTGTTCACCCATGCCGAAGCTGATGATGTCCGCGCCGGAGTCCTCGGCGATGCTGGGCAGGACGGTGTCCAGCCAGTAGTCGTAGTGGGCAAAGCGGCGGAGCGATGCTTCCAGACCGCCCAGAATGACGGGCAGGTCGGGGTATGCCTGCTTGGCAAGTCTGGTGTAGACGGTGGCGCTGCGGTCGGGCCGTGCGCCGCCCTTGCCGCCGGGGGAATACTCGTCCTCCGCGCGGGGGATCTTTGCGACGGAATAGTGACTCACCATGCTGTCCACATTGCCGCCGCCGATGAAGAAGCCGTACTTCGGCTTTCCGAACCGCTTGAAGTCCTCGCAGTCGGTGTAGCGGGGCTGGGCCAGCACGCCCACCTTGTAGCCCTCGGCTTCCAGCAGGCGGCTGATGATGGCGGTGCCAAAGCTGGGGTGGTCCACATAGGCGTCGCCGCCCACCACCACGAAGTCCAGCTGGTCCCATCCCCGGGCCTCCATGTCGGCCCGGCTGATGGGGAGAAATTCGGTGTAATGTTCCATAGTTATCCTTTTTCTTTCATTATGCCTGCCCTATGCAGCAGGGCTCTATTGCTTCCGAAATCAAACATTCTATTCATCCGGCGTGAGCCTGTCCGGTACGCCAGCGGGTGCTCCGCACCCCGGGTTGCGGCTCCCAGCGGCTGCTTCACTTTCGTTTGCATCCCGCTGGCCGCAGCCCCAACAATTTCTCCCTGTTTCCGCCACTGGCGGCGGTCGAAATCGTTGCCCCTATTAGGGGGAGCCGGCAAAGCCGTCCGGCTTTGACTGAGAGGTCATTCATCCGGCTGATTCATCTGCATCTCCAGCCACTGCTGGCGGCTGATGAGGACAGCGCGGGGCTTTGCGCCTTCGTAGGGGCCGATGATACCCTTTTCTTCCATCTCGTCCATGATGCGGGCGGCGCGGGCATAACCCAGCTTGCAGCGGCGCTGCAAAAGGCTGGTGGACGCCTGGCCGGCGTCGATGACCACCTCCACGGCCTGCTTGAGCATCGGGTCACTGCCGCCCTCCTCGTCGGAGTCGGCAGAACTGCCGCCCTTTTTGCCGTCCTGGATGGCGTGTTTTTCCATAGCCTCTATCATGGCCTCGTCGTACTGGACGGTGGCGCTCTTCTTGATGAAGTCCAGCACACGGCTGATCTCCTCATCCCGCACAAAGGTACCCTGGATACGGGTGGGCTTGGGTGCGCCCACGGGCATGAAGAGCATATCGCCCATGCCCAGCAGCTTTTCAGCACCGGCACCGTCGAGGATGGTGCGGCTGTCCACCTGACTGGACACGGCGAAGGCGATGCGGCTGGGGATGTTGGCCTTGATGAGGCCGGTGATGACGTCCACGCTGGGGCGCTGGGTCGCCACGATGAGGTGCATACCGGCGGCACGGGCCTTCTGGGCGATGCGGCAGATGGAGTCCTCGACATCCTTGCCGACGACCATCATCAGATCGGCCAGCTCGTCGATGATGATGGCGATATAGGGCATCTTCTCGAGGTTCGGGTCTGTTGCAGCCAGCTTATTGAAGGACTTGATGTCGCGGACGTTGTTCTCCGCGAAGAGGTGGTAGCGGCGCTCCATCTCCTGCACCGCGCCGCCCAGTGCGCCGGCCGCCTTGCGGGGCTCGGTGACGACGGGCATCAGCAGGTGGGGGATGCCGTTGTACTCAGCCAGCTCGACGACCTTGGGGTCAATGAGCAGGAGCTTGACGTCCTCGGGGCTGGAGCGGAACAGCAGGCTCATGATGATGCTGTTGACACAGACCGATTTACCGCTGCCGGTGCTGCCCGCGATGAGCAGATGGGGCATCTTGCACAGGTCGGCCACCTGGGCCACGCCGGCGATGTCCTTGCCCAGCGCAATGCCCATCGGCGAGGTCATCCGCAAAAAGCTCTGGCTCTCGAAGACGCTGCGGATGTAGACCGGCGTTTTCTTATGGTTCGGCACCTCGATGCCCACGGCAGGCTTGCCGGGGATGGGTGCCTCCATGCGGACATCGGCCACCGCCAGGTTCAGGGCGATGTCGTCCGCCAGCGAAGTGATGCGGCTTATCTTGACGCCCGCCATGGGCTGGACTTCATACCGGGTGACCGACGGGCCGCGGGAAATATCCAGCACACGGGTGCGGACGCCGAAGCTTTCCAGCGTGTCCACCAGCTTCTGGGCGTTGGCTTTCAGCTCGTCTTCCGCACCGGAGTCGCTTTCCTCCGGGGCGCGCTCGAACAGCTCGATGGACGGGTACTGATACTGGAAGCTCTCCTCCGTCTCCGTCTCTTCGGCAGGGGCGTTCGCGGCCTGCTCCTCGGAGACAGCAGGCTTTTCCATGGCGGCTGCCACCAGCGTGTTGAGGTCTTTTTCCTCCACCGGGTCGCTGGTGATGCTGATCCAGCCGTCCTCATCCGGCTCAGAGCGGAACGCCACCGCATTCTCGGCGCTGACCGGCTGCGGGGCCGGTTCCGGAGTCGGGGTCAGATCATAGAGCGGGATGCCAAAGGAGAGCGGCGGCTCAGGCGCGGGCTGCTGTTCCGGCTCTTCTGCCGGGGCTGCGGGCGTAACGGTGGGTGTCACCGTCGGCTCGGGCTGGGCCGTGAAGAAGTCCTCGGCGGCGGTATCCACAGCGTCCGGGACGATGGGAGTCACGGTGGCGCGGATGGGCGCACGGCGGAGCGGGTCCATGCCGAAGGTGCCGCCGGGGCCGAGGATGATGGGCTCGATGGGCTCACTGCCGCCCTCGGTGACGGTGGTATGGTCAGGGCCTAAATCAATATCAAAGGGCGCACGGGGCCGGGACTTTTCCACCTGTACAGGGGCAGGCTCGGGCTGAGGCGGGGTCTGCACTTCCGGTGTGGGCACAGGGGCAGGCTCTGCCTGTTCGCCGCCCTGCATCACCTGATGGCCCCAGTGGAAGACGCCAGCCAGCCAGCCGGGAGGCTGGATATGGAAGGCGGGCTCTTCGCCGCCGTAGTGGTCCTCGCCTTCGCCCACTTCGTCTTCCGGCAGGTCGTCGTCATAGTCCTCATATTCCTCTGCCGCGGCCTCCTCGGCGGCGCGTTCTGCCAGACGCTCGGCCCGGCGAGCGGCATTCTGCTCGTGGACGGCAAGGCCCTTTTCGTGGACGCTGCCGCCCACATTGCAGAGCCACTGCCAGCACTCGGCGGGCGTAACGTCAAAAATGTACAGGCTGGCGCAGGCCGCCAGCGCCGCCATGACCAGATTGGCGGCGGGTCTGCCGCAGAGCAGCAGAAGCGTCCCGCCCAGCACAGCGCCCAGCGCACCGCCCGAGAGCCATGCGCTCATACCATTATGATAGCAGGCAGCAGTCATCTGCGCGGCGGTCTGGTCGGTGGGGATGTCAGAAAAGACGATGACCGTGCCGCTGGCGAAGATGAGCCCCAGCGTAAGCTTGGCGATATGGGGCAGCAGGTCTTCGCCCCGGGTGTAGAGGATGGCCAGATAGCACAGCGCTGCGCCCAGCACGAAGCTTCCGCAGCCGAACACACCGAACAGGACATCGTGCATCGTGCGCCAGGCCGAGCTGCCCGGCACGAAAGCCAGCGCCATGAGCACCAGCCCCGCAAACAGGGTGATGAGCCCCGCGGGCATCCGGTCCTGTGTCCGGTTCTTGCGGCGCGAGGCTGTGCTGCGCCCGGAGGTCTTGCGTTTTCTCTTTGCCATGTTTCCTAAAACCCGTTCCTTATTTTATATCATGAAGCAGGGCGCGCTCAGGGCGGCTCTGTCGGTGACGATGGAAGAATTTCGATACTACTCGATTCTTTCATTGTACCACGGGAAAAGTCAAATGGCAATTTATTTCCCCTCGATTTCTCGGTAGAGCCATGCCAGCGCATCCGACAGCCCGCCCAGCTCGTCGATGAGCTTTTCCCGCACGGCTTTTCGGCCATCCAGCACGGTACCCACGTCCATGACCAGCTCGCCCGTGCGCATCATCAGCTCAGTATAACGCTTCTCCGAGATGCCGCTGTGGGACGCCACGAAGCCGGTGATGCGCTCCTGCATCTGCTCGAACCAGCGCATGGTCTGGGGCACGCCCAGTATCATGCCGGAATGGCGGACGGGGTGGACCGTCATGGTGGCAGTAGGCACGATGAAGCTCCGCTGGGCGCTGACGGCCAGCGGGATGCCGATGGAGTGGCCGCCGCCCAGCACCACCGCCGCACTGGGCTTGGAGATGCTGGCGATGAGCTCCGCCAGCGCAAGCCCCGCCTCCACATCCCCGCCCACGGTGTTGAGCAGGACCAGCAGGCCCTCGATGGCGGGGTCCTCCTGCACGGCCACCAGCTGGGGGATGACATGCTCATATTTTGTGGTCTTTTGGCCTTGGGGCGCTTCCACATGGCCCTCCACCTGCCCGATGACCGTCAGGCAGTGGATGGCGTGAGCTCCCCGGGTACGATAAACGCTGCCCATATCCTCGATCTGCTCTTTTTCCAGCCGCTGCTGCTCCACGGGGACGTTCTTCTCTTCCTGTGACATTCTGCGTATCCTCCTTTTTGCTTCATTTCAGCTTGTCCGGCATTCCTGCCGGTTATACTTCGGTAAAGATTTCTTTTCTTTCTCAAAAAAATGTGCCAAATGGTTTGACATTCTCTCTTCGCGCTGTATACTTTATACTAGAGATAAGATTGTCAAATATGTATCATTATTGTACAAGAAAGTACAAATCTTTTGCCGGAGCACCCTGCCGCTGCGCACTTCTCCCCGGCAATGCTGCGGATAAAAAGAAAGGAGACCCCCCTATGAACACTCCCGGCAAAGCTTCTCTGCCCGTCATCAAGCGCCTGCCCAAATACTATCGCTACCTGCGCACCCTGAAGAACGACGGCATCACCAGCATCTCGTCCCGTGAGCTGGCCGCCCAGATGGGTACCACTGCCTCTCAGGTGCGGCAGGACTTCAACTGCATCGGCGACGTGAATGGCCGTCAGGGCATCGGCTACTCGGTGGAGAACCTGCTGAGCATCCTTGAGCATCTGCTCTTTGGCAACGGCGACCTCCTGCCCACCATCCTTATCGGCTGCGGCCGTCTGGGCAAGGCTGTGAGCCGCTTCATCACCACCGACACCAACGGCTACAAGCTCATCGCCGCCTTCGACAACGCCTCCGACGAGGTGGGCAAAGAGATCAACGGCATCCAGATCTTACACAGCGACGAGCTGGAAGCTTTCTGCGCCGAGCACCACCCCGAGGTGGCTGTACTCTGTCTGCCCCGCAGCGGCGCAGAGGAGATCAGCGGCCGTCTGGTGGCTCTGGGCATCCAGGGCTTCTGGAACTTCTCCCACTACGATCTGTCTGTCTCCTACCCCGACGTGGTGGTGGAGAATGTCCACCTCGGCGACAGCCTGATGAGCCTGGGCTACCGGCTGCGCAATCAGGACTGAGCAGATACGATCGATAATACAGGCCCTCTCCGTCAGGCTTTGGCTGAGAGAGTCCTTTCATGAGGAGACTTTTTCGACATGGCAAAGCTTTATTTCCGTTACGGCGCAATGAACAGCGGCAAGAGCACCGCGCTGATGCAGGTGGCCCACAACTACGAGGAGCAGGGGATGCGGGTGCTCATCCTCAAGCCGAAGGTGGACACCAAGGGCAGCGGCGACCTCGTGAGCCGTCTGGGCGTCCGCCGCCCTGCCGACCTGCTGGTGCCGCCGGACATGGACCTGGTGGAGGCCGTCCGGGCCGCCAGCAGCGAGGGCCGGCCTCTGGCCTGTGTGCTCTGCGACGAGAGTCAGTTCCTCACCGCCGAGCAGGCCGAGCAGCTGTTCATGGTGACGGTAGAGCTGAACATCCCCGTCATCTGCTACGGCCTGCGCTCCGACTTCTCCCTCAAGGGCTTCCCCGGCTCCACCCGGCTTCTGGAGCTGGCCCACACCATCGAGGAGATGAAGACCATCTGCACCTGCGGCCGCAAGGCCACCTGCAACTGCCGCAAAGTCAACGGCCGCTTCGTCTTTGAGGGCGAACAGGTCGCCATCGACCTTGAGAACGACGTCCAGTACGTCAGCATGTGTCCCCAGTGCTATTTCCGGGAGCGCAGCGCCTTCTACGCCGCCCGCCGGTGACTCTTTTTCCTGATTTTATGCCGTCCGCACGCCGGGCGGCATTTTTGTATCTTTTCTGCATCCGTGATATATCAGTCTGGGCCTGATTCGCGCGTTTTTTGCGCTATTGATATATCAGCTCGGGGCCGGAACTTTCTGTTATCGTCGCTTTTGATGTATACAACGCTCTTTCAACAAATTTTGCCTCGGCTACAAAATTCTTGCAATTCAGGCCAATCTTCTCCTGTTGCATCCCAGTTTTCTATGCAAATCGTTGAAGTATACAAGTTGCACAGTTTTTCGGTCCAAGTTTATTCATTATGGCAATGACGTCAAAAGCGGGCAAAAAATAAGCGCAATATTTGTACGTTTTCTGCCGCTATCACTACAATTTGCATCTTTCTTTTTTTTCTTGCCTTTGGTATTATATTTGTATACAACGGATGCTTTGCAGAGGCGTCCGTGCAAGAAGATGTTTTCTACATAGGAGGAGAACGAAAATGAGCAAGGCAATTTCTCGTCGTGACTTTCTGAAGGTCTCTGGCGCTGTGGGTGCTGCCGGCCTGCTGGCCGCCTGCGGCGGCTCCGGCAACGCTGGTTCTACCGCCACTTCCACTGCCGCTTCTTCCGCCGCAGCTTCCGTGGCCGGCCTGTCTTCTGACCCCGTCACCCTGACCATGAGCTGGTGGGGCGGCGAGTCCCGTCACAACGCTTACCAGGAGGCCATCAAGGCTTTCTCTGCTGAGCACAGCACCATCACCGTCAACCCCACCTTCGCTGCATGGTCCGGCTGGGAGGACACCATGTCCACCAAGTTCGCCGGCGGTGTCGCTGAGGATGTCTGCCAGATCAACTGGAACTGGCTGTATAACTACTCCAAGAACGGCCAGACCTTCATCGACCTGAACAGCGTCTCCGAGTACCTCGACCTGACTCAGTGGGATGAGGCCAAGCTGGCTGCCTGCAACGTGGCAAACGCTCAGCAGTGCGTACCCGTCTCCATGACCGGCCGTATCTTCTACTGGAACAAGACCACCTTCGACAAGGCCGGCATCTCCTTCCCCACCACTCTGGACGAGCTGATGGCTGCCGGCAAGACCTTCCAGGAGAAGCTGGGCGATGACTACTATCCCCTGCACCTGGGCGCATACGACCGTATGATCCTGATGGTGTTCTACCTCGAGAGCAAGTACGGCAAGGACTGGGCCGACCCCTCCACCTCCACCCTGAACTACGATGCCGACCAGATCGCTGAGGGCATCGACTTCATCAAGAGCCTGGTCGAGGGCCACGTCATCATGAGCCTGCCCACCTACTACGGCTCCAACGGCGACAACGCCGCTCACCAGTCCACCGAGTGGATCACCGGCAAGCTGGCCGGCTGCTTCGAGTGGGACTCCTCCGCTACCAAGTACGCTGACGCTCTGGACGAGGAGAACAAGGCTGGCTTCACCGTGGGCGAGGAGATCAAGTTCGGCGATTACAACGGCGGCTTCTCCAAGGTCTCCATGGGTCTGGCCATCACCAAGACCTGCGAGCATCCCGCAGAGGCAGCTACCCTCATCAACTTCCTGCTGAACGAGACCGCAGGTGCCGAGATCATGGGCTCCGAGTGCGGTATCCCCGCTTCCAAGGCTGGTCTGGCTGCTGCTCAGGGCGCCGGCAAGATCAAGGAGCTGGTGGCTGAGGCAAACGGCAAGGTCATGGCCTTCGTTTCCAACCAGCTCGACCCCCTGTTCGAGTCCAACGACCTGAAGGCTACCGGCACCGGCGTCTATCAGGAAGTGTTCGACACTCTGGATTACGACAATGTTTCCGGCGCTGACCTGGTCGATACCCTGCTGGACGGCATGGAGTCTGTCGGCTACACCGTCTGATTTCCGCCTCACGGACTTTTTGCGGCCCGCACACGCGCGGTGTTGACACGGGCCGCCCCGCATAAAAGAGTCTTGCAAGGGGCATCCCTTCCACCTACGGACGGATGCCCCTTTTTTGCAAGACGGTGATGACATTTTTTTGACAAAAATGTGTCCAAACGATTATGCGGCGTACGAGATATATCCTTATAAAAGGAGGATCCCCGGATGAAAGAAAGCAAAGCGCCCTCTCTCGGGCGTACCCCGGCCCAGAAGTTTTTTGACAAATGGCAGGGCCTGTTCTACCTGATCCCCTGGATCATCGGCTTCGTCGTCTTCAAGGCCATTCCGTTCGGCCAGTCTCTGTACTACAGCTTTACGGATATGGACTTCTTCAACGGCATCCATCAGTATGGCATCATGAACTATGTGGACGCCTTCTCCACTCCCAAGATCACCAAGGCGCTCATCACCACCTTCAAGTACAGCTTCATCACTGTGCCTCTGAAGCTGGTCTTCGCACTGTTCATCGCCTACATCCTGAACTTCAAGATCGCCTGCGTGAACGTGTTCCGCACCGTCTACTACATCCCCTCCATCCTCGGCGGCTCTGTTGCGATCGCCGTGCTGTGGAAGGCCGTGTTCCGTGATGACGGTCTGGTCAACACCCTCATCCGTATGCTGACCTTCGGCCACTTCCAGGGTCCCTCCTGGCTGAGCGACCCCAGCTACGCACTGTGGATCATCTGCTTCCTGCGTATCTGGCAGTTCGGCTCCGCCATGGTGCTGTTCCTCGCCGCTCTGAAGGGCGTGCCGGCCGACCTGTACGAGGCCGCCACCATCGACGGCGCTGGCAAATGGAAGCAGTTCTTCTCCATCACCGTCCCGATGATCACCCCCATCATCTTCTACAACCTGGTCACTCAGATCTGCCAGGCTTTCCAGGAGTTCAATGGCCCGTTCATCATCACCAACGGCGGTCCCCGCGGTTCCACCACCCTCATCTCCATTCTGGTCTACAACTACGCATTCAAGTCCAACCAGATGGGCATGGCTTCCGCACTGGCATGGATCATGTTCGTCATCGTCTGCATCCTGACGATCATCGCCTTCACCAGCCAGAAGAAGTGGGTCTACTACTCGGATGAAAGGTAAGGTGTGACAGTATGGGAATGAAAGCTTCTAACGCCATCGCGACGTTTTTCAAGTACTTCGTCCTGATCCTGGTGGGCCTCATCATGATCTATCCCCTGCTGTGGATGATCAGCGCCACCTTTAAGGACAACAGCGAGATCTTTGCAGGCATCGGCCTGTGGATCAAGAACCCCACTCTGGAGGGCTACAAGAACGCGCTGAACAACTTCGGCGGTTCCATCAACATCCTGCAGGCCATGCTGAACACTTACAGCTACGTCCTGCCCAAGGTCATCTGCACCGTGGTCTCCTCCTGCATTGCAGCTTACGGCTTTGGCCGCTTCGACTTCCCGGGCCGGAAGATCCTGTTCAGCATCATGCTGGCCACCCTGTTCCTGCCTCAGGTCGTCCTGAACGTGCCTCAGTTCCTGCTGTACACCAAGTTCGGCTGGGTCAACAGCCCGTTCTATCTGGCCATCTGGGTCCACTGCGCATTCGCAACTGAGACCTACTTCGTCTACCAGCTGGTGCAGTTCATGCGCAACGTCCCCCGCGACCTGGACGAGGCTGCCGCCATCGACGGCTGCTCCTCCTTCCAGACCCTGTACAAGGTCATCGTCCCGATGCTGATGCCCGCTCTGGTGTCCTGCGCACTGTTCCAGTTCATGTGGAGCTGCAACGACTTCATGGGTCCCCTGCTTTACGTCCAGACCCCTGCAAAGTACCCCATGTCCCTGTTCGTCAAGCTGTCCATGGACGGTGATACGGGCTTTGCCTGGAACCGTATTCTGGCCCTGTCCCTGATCTCTATCCTGCCGCAGCTCATCGTGTTCTTCTGCGCACAGGATCAGTTCGTCGAAGGTATCTCCGCCGGTGCTGTCAAGGGCTAAGCTGAAGCCCCCGCCGCTCGGATCATCCCGACAAACATGAATGCCCCCTGTGCCTCTTCCCATAGAGAGGACGCAGGGGGCATTTTTCATGACTCCTCCAGTCTGCTCCGCAGACAGCCCCCTCAGAGAGGGAGCCTCTGGCGATGGAGGAAAGCTTTCCGTTATGCCAAAGCCTCCCTCCTTGAGGGAGGTGGCATCGCGCAGCGATGACGGAAGGAGTATCACTTTCTGCTCTTCCGGTATTGCAGCGGT
>OGLW01000835.1_pt1 | contig 11850 bp, 9 predicted proteins | sample 1572961 | NCBI WGS metagenome assembly OGLW01 (sample SAMEA2581880, study PRJEB24529) | metagenome | biome: Human gut stool | place: China | collected 2011
ATCCGCAGACCTGCTTCCCGGATGACCTCCAAAATGAGTATGACCAGCAGCATTTCAGCAAACAGCGGCAGCGGTGTGGCCTTCTCCGCCGCTTCGATCTTGTACAGAAGCTGCGGTGGGATCAGCTCCGGCAGGTAGACCGCCAGACAGACGAACACACCCGGCAGAAATACTGTGAGGTAGAACGAAACATATTTGAGGATGCGCAGAAAAGAGGAAAACACGGCGGTGGATGCATAATCGTCCAAGCACTCAAAATTTTCGCAGAAAAGAGCCGGAAGCACCATGGCAGAGGGACTTCCGTTGACCAGCACCACGATCTTGCCCTCACAGATCTTTGCCGCCGCCACGGCAGGCCGCTCGGTGTAGCTTACCGGCGTGAACAGCCGCGCCTTGCCCGGCAGCAGCCACGGCACAAAGTAACTGGAATCCAGCAAAAGCTCCGGCTTTGCAGCGGCAAGCGCTTTGCGCACACGGATCACCATGGCGGAGGCTGCCCTGTTTTTGCAGTAGCAGATGGCGTATTCGGTCTTCATGGCACAGTCGGCCTGTGCGGTCTCCATCACAAGGGTGTCGGTACGGATGAGGCGGCGCAGTAAACTCAGGTTGACCCGCAGCAGGTCGGCGAATCCCTCCCGGGAGCCGCGAAGGTTTCCTTCCCCGGAGGGCTCTTCCACCGAGCGCGATTTCAACCCCTGCACCGAGAAGACAAGCCCCTTTTTGCATCCGTCCAGCAGAAGCACGGCCATGCCGGCGGTCATGCGGCGGATGAGGTCGTCCATGTCCTTAACCGGGCCGTCCTCGGCGGGCAAGCCGGAATGGTTCATCAGCAAATCATACACCTGCGTACCGCTGTGAGGCATCCGCTCCGGTTCGAGGCTGGGCGTATGCCGGGTAGCAGCGTCCAGTAAAAGCGACCAGAGCGACTCGAGGCTGGCCATATTGTCGAACAGGACGATGGCCCCCGGGCAGTGATAAAGCTCGATGCGCTTGGCATAAAAATCCGCCGAAGCGCCAAACCTAGCGTTGAGCGCCGCCAGATTTTCTTCCAGCGACGAGGAAAGCTGCAGCATACGGTATCCCCCTTTGCCTGCCAGTATTCCCCCACCAACGGTGCTTATTCAACCCACAAGGAGGGCCTTCTCGTGAAGCTTCTGATTTTCCGCACCCTGCTCATCTATCTCTGCGTTCTGTTCGCCATGCGGCTGATGGGCAAGCGTCAGCTGGGCGAACTGCAGCCCGAAGAGCTGGTATCCACTATCCTCATCTCAAATCTGGCGTCCATCTCCATCGAGTCGGAAGAAGTGCCGGTGACGGCCAGCCTCATACCCCTCTTTCTCATCGCGGCTTTGGAGCTGCTTGGGTCGGCGCTGAGCTTCCGCAGCCAGAAATTTTTCAACCTGATGTCGGGCCGTCCCAAGACGGTCATCTTAGACGGACAAATCGACCAGAACGCTCTGCGCACCCTCCGGCTGACGACTGCCGACCTGCTGGAGGCACTGCGCGGCAAAAACATCTTTGATCCCCGGGATGTCTCCTACGCCGTGGTGGAGACGAACGGCAGTCTCTCGGCGGCACTGCGCCCCGAAAAAGAGACCGCTACCCTCGCCGACTTACAGCTGAAAGTGGAGCACAGCCATGCGACCATCCCTTTCGTGCTGGACGGGCAGGTGCTCGAGGAAAATCTGCACTGGTGCGGCAAAGACCAGGACTGGCTCGAGCGGACAGCGCAGGCCAATACCCTGCTGCCGGAGGAAATTCTGCTTTTAGTGGGCAACGAGACGGAAGACTATTTTCTGCTGAAAAAAGAGAGCCGCCGCAAGGGCAGCTCCCGGTGAGAGGTGTGGGATGAAGCGAATTTATGCGTGTCTGTGCATCGTAGCAGTTCTGCTGGGTGTGGCCTTTTACAGCAGCTGGCGGGTGCAGAAGTTTGCAGAGGATATTTCGGACGACATCGACAACGCCATGGAGGCCATCCGGGACGAGGACCTCCCTTCCGCGCGGCAGGCACTGGCCGAGGGCGCTGAACTCTGCGACAAAATGCGGGAAGGGATGAATCACCTGCTCCGCACACAGGACTTCACGGAACTGGAAGCCGCCCTTCGCGCTGCGGACGGACATCTCGAACTGAACGCCCCCGAGGAAGCATTTGGTGAACTGCGCCGGGCGCAGGTTCAGGTGGAGACGCTGGAATGGCTGTCGCGGAGACTTGTGTAATTAAATCATTGGGGCATAACTATATTTCGTGTAATCTATATTATTCGAAATTTCATCGTCTTGTTCCAGCATAAAATCAGTCTCATAAAAGGGATTTCATTTGCAAGATAATCTTGTATTTCCATTGCATTATCATTGTTTTTCTTTACAACAATTCTATTTGTAAGAGGCTACCATTAAGTATCTCTGGCTATATGGATTTTTATATGTCCCATCTTTCAGCGTATCTTCCGAAAGATGCAGACCTTATAGAAAAAGCTCTTTTCCCGTGGCCAAGAGGCGCAAAAAGCGCCCCATCCCCTGCCCTGCGGCAGAGAATGGGGCGCTCGTGCTTTTTTACACTTTACTTCTTACGGTCGCCCATCAGCTTTTTCAGCTCATTGAAGAAGCTTTCGACGTCCGCAAACTGCTGATAGACCGAGGCAAAGCGGACATAGGCCACCTCGTCGATTTTCTTCAGCTCCTGCATGGTCAGCTCACCGATGCGCACACTCGTCACCTCGCGGTCGTAGGTGCTCATCAGGGTCTGCTCGATGCTGCTGACGGCGCGTTCCAGAGACTCGTAGCTCACCGGACGCTTGGCGCAGGCCCGAAGCATCGCGTTGAGCAGCTTCTGCCGGTCGAACGGCTCACGGGAGTTATCCTTTTTGATGACGATGAGCGGCACCGTTTCCACGACCTCGTAGGTCGTGAACCGCATATGGCAGTTCAGGCACTCCCGGCGGCGGCGGATGCGCTCGCTGTCTTCGGTAGGGCGGGAGTCGATGACTTTGGATTCCTCAGCGCCACAATAGGGGCATTTCATGGTCGTTCCTCCTAGATTCAGGACAGATTTGCGTCAGGATAGAAGCTCAGTTTTTCTTTGCGTTTTTGCGCTCGCTCCAAGCCACCCATGCGGAAGTGGAGACACACAGCGAAGTATACACGCCGCTGAGCATGCCCATCATCAGGGGGAAGGCAAAGGTGAAGATGCTGTCCAGACCGTACAGCTTGGAGACGATGCACATCACACCCAGAGCCATCACCGTAGTGACGGTGGTGATGATGGTGCGGCGGGCAGACTGGTTGACGGAATGGTTGACCAGTTCTTCGAAGCTGGCCTTCTTGCCCAGCAGGCCGCGGTTCTCACGGATACGGTCGTAGACGACGACGGTATCGTTGATGGAGTAGCCGAGGATGGTGAGCATGGCGGCGATGAAATTGCCGTCCAGCGGGGCGCGCAGCAGCACGAAGGTGCCGAACACCACCATCAGGTCATTGAGCAGGGCCAGAACAGCCATCATGCCGCCGGTGAGGCCGCCGATCTTCTTGAAGCGGTAGGCGATGTAGGCGAGGATGAGCACCAGTGCGAACACCACGGCTACCAGACTCTTCTGAAGGAACTTGGTACCCATTGCGGCGCTGACATTGCTCAGAGAGAGCTGTGCAAAGGAGTTATCCGGGCAGCTCTCATTCAGGGAGTCCAGCAGGGTCTGCACTTCGTCGGTGGTGACAGTCTCGGTGCCGGGCATCGAGATTTTCAGGGTCTGGTCACCGGTAGCAACATTCTCGCCGGTCTGCAGGGTCAGGCCGTTATTCTCCAATGCAGAGGATGCAACCTTCTGCACATCCGACATGGTAAAGCTGCCCTCGTAGCTCAGGGTGATCATCGCACCGCCGGTGAACTCGGTGTCCAGATGGACGCCCAGCACCACAGCGCAGAGGACGATGGCTGCCATCAGGCAGGCGGAGAAGGTCAGGAAGCGCTTGCGCAGGCCAACGAAGTTGACCTGCTTCTTCTCTGCCGGGGTCTTTCCGGGAGCATCGGCACCGTAGAGGCGGGGATCACGCAGAGCCTTGATCGAGGCAGCGCCCCGGATCATGGTACGGGTAGCGAAGATGCCGAACACGAAGTTGAGCAGCACGCCAGTGAGCAGCGTGTAACCGAAGGCGTAGATGGTGCCTGCGGTCGAGGGGCCGAAGGCGAAGAAGACGAAGTGCAGGGCCTTGGCAAAGAAGCCGTCAGACGGGCCGAAGGCACCCATCAGCACGATGGCGACGATGACGATGGTCACGTTGCCGTCGATGATGGGAGTCAGGCCGCGGGCGAAGCCTCTCTTAAGGGCGCCGTCGAGGCTCTTGCCGCTGCGCAGCTCTTCCTTGATGCGCTCGGCAGTGATGACGTTGGCGTCAACGCCCATGCCGATGGCGAGGATGATGCCGGCGATGCCGGGCAGGGTCAGGGTGAAACTCTCAAACACCGGGAAGTAGCCGGAGACGAAGGCCAGCGTAGCCGCCACCTGACCGGCCAGAGCGATGCAGGCCAGGAAGCCGGGCAGACGGTACAGAGCCGTCATCAGAACCATGATGAGGGCGAAGGCGATGACGCCGGCCAGCACCATGGCGCTCAGGCTGTTCTCGCCCAGACTCGGGCTGATGGTGGAGTAGCTGTCCACCGTCAGCGCAAAGGGCAGAGAGCCGGAGTTGATCTGGCGGGCCATCTTGACGACGTCCTCCTGCGTGAAGGGGCTCGACGCAGAACTGGTGATGATGGCAGAGCCGTCGGTGATGGCGGCGTTGACGCTGGCGGTGCTGACGTTCTCGTCGTCCAGCCAGATGCTGATGGTGCCGCCGGTCTGATACAGGCGGGTGGTCGCGTCGCCGAATGCCTTGGCGCCCTCATCGGTAAACTTGAGCGCCACATAGTACTCGGAGCTGCTGCCGTTGACGGGGCCGTACTGGGCAGCTGCGCTCTCCACCATCGAGCCATCGAGGACGAGCTCTCCGTCCGCACTGCTCCCCTCGCGGAAGGTCAGATAGGCGGTGGTGCCGATCTCCTCAATGGCGGCTTCGGGGTCGAACTCCGTCTCGCCCGACTGCCACGGGAACTCGAGGATGAGGCTGTCGGAGTTGTTGTCCACATACAGCTCATAGTCGGTCACATTGAGGGCGACCAGACGGTTCTCGATGACCAGCTGAGCCGCCTCGAGCTGGTCGTCGGTGGCGTCATAGCCGTCGGAAGGGACGAAGGTGACGTTGACGCCGCCCTTGATGTCCACACCAAAGCGGATGTCTTTCGCACCCTTGATGTAGGTTGTGGTCACGTCACCGTACTTGACTGCGACGCCAAAGAATGCCGTATAGACGAACGCCGCGATCAAAAGCACAGTGAGGACAAGTTGCCATGCTTTGCCTTTAGTTTTCATATGAATCGGGAAACCTCCAAATATAATAAGAAGCTGTTTTCATAACCATTGCACACCGCCTGAACTGCCTTTTGGCGCACTCTGGCTATGAAAACAACTTCCAAATCCCCGCTGCGCCGTCAGAGCGGCAGCACAGCGGGGATCTTGTGCGATGAATCAGGCTTTCTCAGCCAGCAGCTTCTCGACTGCGGCCAGACGGACGCAGACACAGAGCAGGTCGGACGCAGTCTCCACTTCGTCCAGGCTGGGATAAGTGGGCGCGATGCGCAGATGGGCATCGTCCGGGTCCTTGTGGTAAGGGTAAGCGGAGCCTGCGCCGGTGAGGGTCAGGCCGCAGTCCTTGCACAGCTGGGCCACACGCTTGGCGCAGCCGGGCATGACGTAGAGGCTGATGAAGTAGCCGCCCTTGGGGTTCGTCCAGTGGGCGATGTCGCCGCAGGGAGTCAGCTCCTCGTTGAAGGCCGTCTTGACGGCATCAAAGCAGGGTACCAGACGGCGGCGGTGCTTTGCCATGTGGGCCAGAACGCCTTCCTTGTTCTTGAGGAAGCGGACGTGACGCAACTGGTTCATCTTATCATAGCTGATGATCATGACCGAGAAGCGCTTGCAGATGTACTTCATCATGGCTTCGCTGCAGGCCAGCGCAGAGACGCCTGCGCCCGGGAAGGTGATCTTGCTGGTAGAGGTGAACATGAAGACGCGGTCCTCAGTGCCGTACTTCTTGCACTCGTTCAGCAGGACGGGGGTCTCGATGATCTCGTCCGTCAGGTGGTGGACGATGTAAGCCTCATCCCAGAAGATCTTGAAATCAGGAGCAGCGGTCTTCATCTTGGCGAAGCGGTCGATGGTCTCGTCGCTGTAGGTGTAGCCGTCGGGGTTGGAATACTGAGGCACACACCAGATGCCCTTGATGGTATCATCCTCAGCTACCAGCTTCTCAACAACGTCCATATCCGGGCCGGTCGGAGTCATGGGAACGCTGATGAGCTCGAAGCCGAACTCCTCGGTGATGGCGAAGTGGCGGTCATAGCCGGGTACCGGGCAGAGGAACTTGCGCTTTTCCACCTGCGACCAGGGGCAGGGAGACTCGGGGAAGCCGAAGCAGTAGCCCATGGAAATGAGGTTGTACATAATTTGCAGGCTGGAGTTGCCGCCCACAAAGACTTCCTCAGGCTTGACGCCCATCACGTCGCCGAACAGCTCACGAGCCTCGTGCAGGCCCTCAAGGTCGCCGTAGTTGCGGGCATCGGTGCCGGCGTCGGTGGTGTAATCGGTCATCTGCAGCAGCCCCATTGCCAGGTCCATCTGGTGAGGGCCGGGCTTGCCGCGGGCCATATTCAGCTTCAGGCCCATTGCCTGAAATTTCTTGTAGTTTTCTTCCAGAGCTGCCTTCTCAGCAGTCAGTTCGTCGCGGGTCATCTCAAAATAATTTGCCATAACACACACTCCTTTATCGTACTTTCTGTTTCCCACAAAATGTCCGGCGCTTCCATCCGCAGAGCAGTCCCATGCCAGTGGGCCGTCCCGGTATTCCCCTTGCAGTTCCAGACTTTTATAGTTTACTACAATTTGGCCTCGGAAACAAGTCAGATGGCACAAAAAAGCCCCGCCAAAAAGCAAAAAGCTTTCAGCGGGGCTGTTCTTCCCTGCTGTGCGCTGACGCTCAGCTCAGGGAAGTCTGGCTCTTATAGCGCTTGCGCACCGCACCGTACTCCATGTGCGCTTCGCCGCCCTCCACGGTGTCCTCGTCGATGGTGACGCGGATGATGGTGGGGTCGTTCGGCACATCGTACATGATGGGCATGAGGATGTTCTCCATCACGCTGCGCAGGCCGCGGGCGCCGGTCTTGCGCTCGATGGTCTTGCGGGCGATGGCATGGAGGGCCTCGTCGGTGATGTCCAGCTCCACATTGTCCATCGACAGCAGCTCTTTATACTGCTTGACCAGACTGTTGCGGGGCTCTTTCAGCACGCGCACCAGCGCATCCTCGTCCAGGTCGTCCAGCACGGTGATGACCGGCAGACGGCCGATCAACTCGGGGATGAGGCCGAACTTGACGAGGTCGTGGGGTTCGACCTTCCGCAGCAGGGCCTTTTCGGCTTCGCTGGAGTTATCCTTCAGCGCACTGCCGAAGCCCAGTGCAGACTTGTCGGTGCGGCGGAGGATATACTTGTCCAGACCGTCGAACGCACCGCCGCAGATGAAGAGGATGTTGGTGGTGTCGATTTGGATGAACTCCTGCTGGGGGTGCTTGCGGCCGCCCTGCGGGGGGACATTGCTGACGGTGCCTTCCAAGATCTTCAGCAGAGCCTGCTGCACACCCTCACCGCCCACGTCGCGGGTGATGGAGGGATTCTCACTCTTGCGGGTGATCTTATCGATCTCATCAATATAGATGATGCCGATCTGAGCCTTCTGGACATCGAAGTCTGCGGCCTGAATGAGCTTGAGCAGGATGTTCTCGACGTCCTCGCCCACATAGCCGGCCTCCGTCAGGGTGGTGGCGTCTGCGATAGCGAAGGGAACGCCCAGCATCTTGGCCAGCGTCTGGGCCAGCAGAGTCTTGCCGACACCGGAGGGTCCCAGCAGCAGGACGTTGGACTTCTGCAGCTCAACGTCTGCGCCCTTGCCGCTCAGGATGCGCTTATAGTGGTTGTAGACCGAGACGGCCAGCACACGCTTGGCCTCGTCCTGACCGATGACATACTGGTCCAGACCTTCCTTGATCTCTGCGGGGGTCTTGATGTTGATGGCGAGATCATCTGCGGGCTGGATACGCGCCCGGCTGGCGCTGCCGCGGCTGGGGCGGGAGCTGTTGCTGCCCGGATGATCCGGCTTGTCCGAGAGCAGGTCGGCGCAGAGGCCGATGCATTCGCTGCAGATGTTCACGCCGGGGCCGATGATCATCCGCTCCACTTCGTCCTGATGTTTGCCGCAGAAGCTGCAGACCAGATCCTTTTCGTTTTTATCTCTGCCGGAATTGTTATTAGCCATAACCGTTTTTCCTTATCCTGGGTGTATTGCTTTCTGCCGCTCAGCGGTGGGTGATGACCTCATCAATGAGGCCGTATTCCTTGGCCTCCTGCGCAGAAAGGAAGTTGTCGCGCTCGGTATCCTGCTCCACCTTTTCCAGCGGCTGGCCGGTGTACTCGCTGAGCAGCCGGTTCATCTTGGCGCGGGTGCGGATGATGTGGTCCGCGTGGATCTTGATGTCGGTAGCCTGTCCGGACAGACCGCCGCCCTGACCGCCTGCAATCAGCGGCTGGTGGATCATGATCTCAGCGTTGGGCAGAGCGAACCGCTTGCCCTTGGTGCCGCTGGCCAGCAGGAATGCGCCCATCGAGGCAGCCATGCCCATGCAGATGGTGGAGACATCGCACTTGATATACTGGATGGTATCGTGGATGGCCATACCCGCGCTGATGGAGCCGCCGGGGCTGTTGATATACAGGCTGATGTCCTTATCGGGGTCCTGCCCTTCCAGATACAGCAGCTGTGCCACGACAAGGCTGGCAGAGGTGTCGTTGACATCCTCGCTCAGCACAATGATGCGGTCGTTCAGCAGACGGGAGAAAATATCGTAGGAACGCTCCCCGTGCGCCGACTGCTCGACAACGTAAGGAACAAAACTCATAGGGTTCGCCTCCTGAATGAAAATTATTGTATTTGCAAAATTGACCGATACGGCAAGCGCACATGGGCCGTAGCCGTATCGGTCAATTTCAACAACCTTAGCTTACAGAGCCGGGATCACTCCCTGCCCTGTGTGACCTTGTGCGCCAGAATTACTGAGCGTCCTCGGTCTTTTCGGCCTCAGCGGCCTTCTCCACGACGTTAGCGTGGCTCTTGATGAAGTCGATCGCCTTGTTGATGGCCAGGTCGTGCTTCACCTCATCGACATTGATGAGCTCGCGGACCTTGTCCTCTTCCATCTTGTACTGGTCAGCGATGCGCTTGACCTCTGCGTTCAGCTCGTCCTCAGAAGCCTCGATGTTCTCGGCAGCTGCGACAGCCTCCAGAGCCAGACGGATCTTGACCTGCTTCTCAGCCTGAGGCATGAAGGAAGCACGGAACTGGTCGACGGACTGGCCCATATACTTCAGGTAGTCCTCGAGGCGCAGGCCCTGCTGCTCCATGCGGAAAGCAAAGTCGTTGACCAGCTCGTCCATGCGGACATCGTACATGGCCTGGGGGATCTCAGCCTCCATGCCGTCGATGACCTGATCGACCAGAGCGTTCTCGACAGCCAGGTCATCCTGCTTGTCCAGCTGCTCCTGATTGTTCTTGCGGATGGAAGCCTTGAACTCGTCCAGAGTGTCGTACTCGGAGCAGTCCTTAGCCAGCTCGTCGTCCAGAGCGGGCAGCTCCTTGTACTTGACCTCGTGCAGCTTGATCTTGAAGACAGCGGGCTTGCCAGCCAGCTCAGCAGCCTGATACTGCTCGGGGAAGGTGACGTTGACGTCAAACTCCTCGCCGGCAGCGTGGCCGACGATCTGGTCCTCGAAGCCGGGGATGAAGCTGCCGCTGCCCAGGGTCAGGCTGTAGTGCTCAGCCTTGCCGCCCTCGAATGCGACGCCATCCACAAAGCCCTCGAAGTCGATGTCCACGATGTCGCCGTTCTCAGCAGCACCCTCGCGGGTCAGCTCACGGGCGTTGCGCTCCTGCACACGCTTCAGCTCGGCCTCGACAGCCTCGTCAGAAACAGTATGGACAGTCTTCTCAACGGTCAGACCATTGTATGCGCCGATCTTGACTTCGGGCTTGACAGCGACCTTGACGGTCAGGGCAGCGCCCTCAGCCTCGCTGGCGGAGTCAACGCTGACCTCAGGACGGCCGACCGGCTCGATGCCGGCAGCCTTGACAGCCTCTTCGTAAGCTGCGGGGAACAGCTCGTTGATGGCGTCGTAGGTAAAGACATCAGCGCCGTACATCTTCTCGATGAGAGCCTTGGGAGCCTTGCCCTTGCGGAAGCCCTGAACAGGGTACTTCTTGCCCTCCTTCTTGAAAACATCGGCAACTGCAGACTTAAAAGCCTCAGCGTCGATGGAGAACTGCAGCTCTGCCATGCTCTTCTCGAGCTTTTCGCACTTGATGAAATTCATTTGTGTATCCTCCACTCAAATATTCTATTGCGTTGGGGCAGCGGGAAAACTGCCGCCTGCAACCGCGCACCGCGTCCTTGCTGTTTGCGAAATGCGGGGACGCGCGCGCTCAAATTGGGTGCAACAATCGCGTCACAACTTATTATAGCACGGTCGTGATAGAATTGCCACCCCAAATTTTGACTTTTTGTCATTTCTGCTGTTCTGGTCTCTGCCTCAGTTGATGCGGTAGGGGCAGAACCGCAGACCATCAGCGCTGACAAGCTTGTAGCGGATGCCGTCCACATCACCCTGCACCGCATAGCGGATGGCATTGCCGTGCAGATGGCCATAGTAGCAGGTCCTGATGCTGTATTCCTTTAAGGTGGCTACGATCTCCGGCGCACTGGTGCCGGTATACACCGGCGGATAGTGCAGGAACACCAGCTTTTCCAGCCCGGGTTCTGCGGCGTCGAGGCTCATCTTCAAGCGGCCTATCTCCCGGTTCATCACCTTTTCGTCGTGGGCCTCGCCTGCATCAAACAGCCAGCCGCGGGTACCGCACAGTGCATACCCCTCTACACTGTAGGAGTTGTTGTGCAGAATGTGCAGGGTATCAAAGCCTTCTGCTTTGAGGTAGGCATTCATCTTGTTCACGGTAGACCACCAGTAATCGTGGTTGCCCTTGAGCAGATACTTCTTCCCCGGCAGGGCGTCGATGAACCGGAAGTCCTCCAGCGATTCCTCCAGACTCATGCCCCAGGACAGGTCGCCGCACAGCACGGTCAAGGCGCTCCACATAATCATTCCAGCCGGGAAAAATATCCATCGGCTTGGAAGCGCCCAGAGAAAGGTGGGTATCGCCAAGCACAAAAAGTGCCATGTTTTTTCTCCTGTTCTAAATGCAGCAGGATGTGTTATTCCTGATAGCCCAGCGCCACCTCGGCGATCTGCGCAGGATCGATCACGGTGTTAAAGCGCTCCGGCTTCTGGCGCAGCGCGGCAAGGCTTGCCGGTGCGGTATGCGCGGTAGCGGCCTCCAGCTGCTGCATTGCTTCAAAATCATTTTCCGGGGCGGTGCGGCCCAGTGCTTCCAGCACACTGCGCGGGAACTTGAAGGGAGACGCGGTGGACAGCACCACCATGGGCACGCCCTCGCGCTTTTTCTGCGCTGCCACATGGAACGCAACGGCGGTGTGGGTATCACACAGGTAATTGTCCTTCTCGTAGCGGACACGGATCTCCCCTGCCACTTCTTCCTCACTGCTCCAGCCGCAGGAGAAGTTCTCCTGAATGGCAGCCAGCGTCTCCGGACGCACAGTATAGCTGCCAGTCTCGGCAAGGCTCTTCATCAGGCCCGCCACCT
>OGLW01000856.1_pt1 | contig 11633 bp, 5 predicted proteins | sample 1572961 | NCBI WGS metagenome assembly OGLW01 (sample SAMEA2581880, study PRJEB24529) | metagenome | biome: Human gut stool | place: China | collected 2011
CGGTTATCAGACTCAGGAAATTCCAGTCGGAAATGGTGGTAAGAAAGATATTACCCTGCAAGACGATTCCGAACTGATGGATGAAGTGGTTGTAATCGGTTATGGTACGCAGCGCAAGGGAGATGTAACCAGTGCGGTGGCTTCTGTGAAGGCCGAAGACTTTACAGCAGGTAAGATTGGAGATGCAGCCGAACTGATTAAAGGTAAAGTGGCAGGATTGACCATTGCGAAAGGCTCCGGTGATCCGAATGCGGAATCTACAATTCGTTTGCGTGGTGTGATTTCATTGCAGGGAGGCTCTACTCCATTGGTATTGGTGGACGGAATAGAAGGTGGTTTAGGAACGGTTTCCCCCGAAAACATAGCTTCTATTGATGTGTTGAAGGATGCTTCTGCGGCAGCTATTTATGGTACACGAGGTGCTAATGGCGTTATTTTGATTACTACAAAAAACGGCCAGCGCGAGTCGCGTACGGCTGCCAATTATTCCGGGTATATGTCTCTTTCCAAGTTTGGCAAGACGCTTGATTTCTATGGAGCAGAGGAAATCCGTCAGGGATTGACAAACTATGCTGATAAAGGGTATGATACGGATTGGTTGGATGCGGTATCCCGTACTGCATTTACTCATAACCATAATTTTAATATTTCCGGAGGATCAAAAAATACCACTTATTCTGCGGATTTTACGTATCGCAAAGAGGAAGGTGTGTTGCTTGAGACCTATAATGAAGAGATGAGAATGAGGTTTGATGTTTCTCACTGGATGTTAAATGATATGTTGAAAGTGAATTTCAATATGGTAAAGACATTCCATAAGAATGGTCCGATTGATGCGGCAGGTCTGGGTATTTACCGACAGGCTATTATGCGTAACCCTACTGAACCCATCTGGAATGAGGATGGAACTTTTTACGAGAATTTTGCCGTAAATTATTATTATAATCCGGTAGGTATCATCCGTGAACAGGATGGTAAATACAATAGTGAGAATACCCGGATGACGGGGAATATCACCTTTGAACCGATTAAAAACTGGCAGACCAACCTCATGTTAAGCCGTAGGGTTACTAGTGATCATAATCGTGGATATTATACTTCCGAATATTTTTCACAGAAGAGCGAGAATCACACAGGATATGCTTATCATTCTCAGAATGAATATACCACAGATAATCTGGAAGTTACTTCTAAATATAATCATACTTGGAATAAACATCGTTTTGATGCATTGGTGGGCTATAATTACCAGTATAATGTAAATGAAGGTTTTGGAGCTAATAACTATGATTATCCAACAGATTTTTATCTTTGGAATAACTTGGGATTAGGTACAGCTTTGAAAGATGGAAAAGCCGGCATGAGCAGTTACAAGAATGACAATACCTTGATTGGTTTCTTCGGACGTGTGAGCTATGGTTACGATAATAAATATAATGTTCTGCTGAGTGTACGCCGTGAAGGCTCTTCCAAATTTGGTGAGAACAATAAATGGGCTACTTTCCCTTCTGTTTCTTTGGGATGGACTATCAGTAACGAAAAATTCATGGAAGGCCTTACGTGGCTGAATAACTTAAAGTTACGTGCCGGTTATGGTGTGACAGGTGTCATTGTAGGTGACTCTTATAATTCATTAACCCGGTATGAGTATGGTTCTCCTTATTTCTATGATAATGGCGTCTGGCATCAGGGGTTAAGCGTAAAATCCAATCCTAATCCTGATTTGAAATGGGAAACCTCCAAGGAATTTAATATTGGTCTGGACTGGGCTGTATTGGATGAACGCCTGAGTGGTTCTATTGATGTATATCAGAAGAAGACTTCGGATATGCTGTATGATTTTACGGTACCGACTCCTCCCAATTTGTATAACAAGACTTTGGCTAATGCCGGCAAGATGCGTAACCAAGGTATTGAAATTGCTGTCAATGCTATTCCTGTACGGACAAAGGATTTTGAATGGAAAACCACAGTTACCGCCTCTCATAATGCGAACAAATTATTGAGTCTTTCAAATGACTTGTATGAGACTTCAAATCAGATAGATCATGCTTATTTGGGTGAACCTATCAATCTTTCTACCCAGCGGATGGAAGTGGGGAGATCTATGGGACAATTTTATGGCATGAAGTCCGTTGGTGTTTCAGAGAATGGCTTATGGCTGATTGAAAATGCAAAGACTGGTGAGATTGAAGAGTTTACAGACAATATGCTGTCTAATGATGACTACCGTCAATATTTAGGGAATGCTCTTCCTAAATTGTATTTGGGATGGAACAACTCGTTCAGATATAAAAATTTTGATTTATCTTTCCAGATGACAGGCCAGTTTGGTTTTAAGATTCTGAACGAGCCTCGTGCTTATTATGAGAACAACTCGATCGCTTATAATCGCTTGAAATCTGTGCAAAAGGCTCCTTATGGTGGACAATATACCTTATCAACAGCCCAAAAACAGACTTTTGTAAGCTATTATTTGGAGGATGGTGATTTTTTGAAAATGACTAACATTACGTTGGGCTATAACATTCCATTGAAAAGCAGTAAGTTTGTGAAAAATATCCGGGCTTATGTTTCTGCCGATAATTTATTCTGCATTACCGGATATGATGGATTGGATCCTGAAATGTCAAATGGTGATATTTGGTCTTTGGGTATTGACTGGCGCGATAAATATCCTTCTACCCGTTCATTCACTTTCGGTCTGAATGTATCTTTCTAACTTTTAAATGAAGAACTAACATGAAAACAATATTCAATAAAGCACTTTGGGCTTCAGCGATAGGAGCTTGTACCTTGTCTGTGGGCAGTTGTACAGATTTGAGCGAAACGATTTATGATACGATTGCTTCCGAGAAGTATGAGTTTACAGAAAAAGACCGGGCGGCCATGTTTGCTCCGGTATACAGCAGTCTTCGTGATGTGTATTGGGGATGGTATAGTTATGCCGATATGATGGACCAGTCGTCCGATTCATGGTGTATTCCTTATCGGATCAGTATCGGCTGGGGAGATTTGTACGTGTCTATGCACAAACATCAGTTCCATTCACAGATAGCCCATTTCAATGATACATGGAACCGTAACTATGCCGGTATCAATGCCTGTAACAAACTGTTGGCAGATGAAGTCATTGCTGCTGATATAACCACTTCTTCGCAATTAAGGGCTTATCGCGCTCTTTATTATTATATTTTATTCGATTTGTTCCGCAACATCCCATTGGATACGCAATATGAACATGAAGACGGATGGTTGCCCGAACAGGCAACTCCCCAACAGATGTGGGATTTCCTGATCAGTGAGCTGACGGATGTAAAGGGGAAATGTGGAACAAAAGTAGAAATGGGTAAGCTGAACGACTATGCCATCAATATGCTTCTGGCAAAAATGTATTTGAACCACAATGCATGGTTCAATGATTACTCTGATAATTCTTATTACGGAAAGGCTATTGATGAGGTAAATGAAGTGATTAACAGTGGCAAGTTCTCTTTGGCTCCGAATTATTCGGATAATTTTAGAGAAGATATTTCCGGTTCGCCTGAAATTATCTTTGGTATTCCGTTTGAGTTTAAATACGCCGGAGGTAACTATATGGCAAATATGTGGATGCATGTAGCCGGACGTGCAACGTGGCAGTTTAACGGATGGGCTACCGGTGGAGCGGCTGTTCTTCCTCAATTTCTGGAAACATACGATGAAAAAGACAGTCGCTATAAAGACTGTTGGATATCAGGACAGCAATATGACTATGCCGGTGCTCCCATTTATGTGGACAGTGAACCGTTGGTATATACTCGGGAATTACACAGTATAGACAACCCCGGTTGCTATCCCTTTGAAAGTGAACGCTTGGTGAAATATGAAATACTTTCAGGCGACTATGGAACTTCTTATGATGATGTGCCTTTCTTCCGTTTGGCTGATGCTTATTTTATTAAAGCGGAGTGCTTGCTTCGTTTAGGTGGTTACAATGGAGAAAGCGAGCAAGTGGCGGCCGATTTGGTAACAGCTGTACGCCAACGTGCCTTCAAGTCCGATCCCGGTAAAGCAACGGTTACTGTAGCTCAATTGAAGGGTGGCAGCCGTTATAACTACGGACATCGGGAGAATCAGGGAATCATGGGAGAAGCCGATAACTGGATTATCACAGAAGAAGGGGGCGATGATATTGAACTGGGTGGTTTGTTGGACGAACTGGCCTGGGAGTTTGTGGCAGAGCATCACCGTCGTCAGGACTTGATCCGTTTCCGTATAAACGGAACCAATCAGAATGTATATAATGGCAAGTCATGGTTTTGCAAAGATGCGAAGACGGATAAGACAGACAGGCATTGTGATATTTTTCCGTTACCTAAGTCTGCATTGGATGGCAACATTAAGTTGAAGCAGAATCCGGGATATGGTGGTGCCGAATAATGAATTCATTAATTAAAAAAAGAAAAGTACGATGAAAAAGAATTTTATATATGCTTTAATTGCTTGTTTCACTCTGTCACTGGCTGCATGCAGTACGGATCCGGAGGATGCTACCAGCAAGCATGTGTACGGGGAGAATGAAAATCCCTATCTGAAGACGAATGCGGATGCTGTGGTTTCTACCAAAGCAGAGTTTCCCATCAGCCGTTTGGAAGCGAAGACGGTTAAACTGACTGATTATGCAGAAAAGTTTCATACGTATTTGGGGATGACGGTAGATGAGACGTTGGCTGCATTGTCTAATGGGAGTGTGGTGTTTTATCCTATCAATATATCGAAAAACTGTTGGAATAGAACAGCTCCTACCAAGGGTACCAACGGTTGGTACTATAATACGGCAGGCGGTGTTTGTGATGCAGCTTCTGGTATAGCTAGTATTGAGTTGGATGCAACAAAGAAGGAGCTGGTTCTTAATGTGCTCGAAACCGCTTCTGTAGGTACAGCTATCTCCATTAACGTTGGATTTGCTATAAACAATGGTGCAAATTTTGATGATTATGTACGTTTTGCTTTTGATGTGACCGTTACTGATCCGGGACGTATTGTTGTTGCCAATACTATTCCAGCAGGTGACTATTCTGCATTTTCTATTGAATTTGCAGATTATCAGGAGGTGATAGAAAGTTGTTTGGGGCTGACTTTATCTGAATTCATTACCGCTTGCAAAGAACCGGGAGGCCCGATTGCTCTGTATATGGTCGATAGTGAATCTGGTGAATGGAATACTACTAGTGATTATACTGCTGGTGGTAGTGGAATAGGTTATTGGCTGACTTCTAATTTAAAAGTAACGAATTGGAGTGATGATGGTTCGACTGGTAGTGTTTTGTTTGTTGAAACACAAGAGAATGGTGATATGGTTAATATAGGTCGAAATCCAGCTTCAACTTCCGGTTCTGTTTTTAATGTAAATTTTGTATATGCGCTTAAGGAGGATAATAGTAAATTCGTAGAGTTTATTGTTAAAGCAACGTTGGAATAATATTTTATCGAGGGAAATCAGTATCTATAATGGATATTGGTTTCTCTTTTTTATTTAGTAAATTCAGAAAAACAAATGTGTGAAAATATTATTATTAAGAAGTCTTTTAGTGACTTTATTAGGATATTTTAGCTTTATAAATGTTTTAGCTGAAACGAATGACCATCAAAAACTTTATATATGTGTTAGTGGTAATGGGGTAAATATTGACTTTACCGCAGGCATTTAAATGGGACTCCAATAAAAGCTATAATTATGAAGAAATTATTGTGCAAAGAATTACTATTTGCTTTATCCATTTTTTGCTGTTTCTTTATTGCCTTCAGCAGTTGCAGTGACAGCGAGGATGAAAGTATTATCCTCCAGCTCACCCTAGACAGCAGTCAGCAAAGCAAAACACTATTTTGGGATGAGACAGAAGCTTCCGTAAAGTTCTCCGCTACCGGTCCTTGGACAGCCACTGTAGAAGATGTAACCAGCCGTGCCACCGATTCCAGTTGCACTTGGATTAAACTGCCCCGATATGAAGGTGAGGCAGGCGAAATTTCATTGCCCATGTTGTTGCAGAAGAATGATAGCGAAAACTATCGGGAAGCAACTCTTGTCATAGTATGCGGAGAATCCGAAGTAACCGTCCATATCCGCCAGGAAGCTAATCCCAATGCTGTGTTAACCTTGAATTCGGCTGATATCAAAGATTTTGATAAATATTACAAACCTATTGAGTTTAGTAATATGAATATGCTTCGCAGTGATGCGCGCTGGTCATGGTGGCGCATGAAGCAAAGCGAGCATTTCTTCGTGTTTTGGGAACCGGGGTTCGGCAACGATCCGGGAGCAGAGTCAGTGCCGGAGGTATTGCGTGTAGACATTGATGATTTATTGGCAAAGGCCGAACAATTCTACCGGACAAATATCGAAACCTTGAAGTTTGCTGACACTGGGCAAAACAAGTCTTTTCTGGATAAATATAAGATGGAGATTTACTTGCTGTATCAGACTGAGTGGCTTGCTACAGGTTCCGGTTACGACAATACAATCGGTGCATTGTGGGTAAATCCCAGCACCTGCCAACCGGTAGGTTCTACCATTGCGCACGAAATAGGACATAGTTTCCAGTATCAGGTAAGTTGTGACAAGATGTTGAACGGAGAGGCGGACTTTTCGCAAGTAGGATTCAGATACGGTTATGGGTCGAGTGGTGAAGGTGGAAATGGCTTTTGGGAACAATGTGCGCAATGGCAGTCGTTCCAAGATTATCCGGCGGAGCTGTTCGGTTACCATGTAGATGTGTGGAAAGCCAATTACCATCGCCATTTCAATCATGAATGGATGCGTTATGCCAGTTATTGGTTGCAATATTACTGGGCGCAGAAACATGGAGTCGATGTGGTAGGGAATGTCTGGACACAGTCGCGCTATCCGGAAGATCCGCTCATGACTTATCAGCGTCTGTACTGTAACAATGACTTGCAAACACTTTATACGGAACTTTATGGCTACGCTACCCGTATGGTGACTTATGATATGGACGTGGTGCGGAATTATGTCACAGAGACCGCTTGCAATTATACAACGAAAATGTATGATGTAGCCGGAGGATATTATCAGGTAGGCTATGTCAGCTGTCCGGGCACTACTGGATTCAATATCATTCTATTGAACGTTCCCGAAGCCGGAACAACGGTCAAGGCGAATTTTGCCGGACTGGCTGTGGGATGTGCTTTGGCAGAAGAGGATCCGGGAACGACATTGGATGCCGACGGCAATGTGGCAGGTACGGCTACCGCTTACAACAATAATGGTGGCAATACGGCAGCCGGATGGCGATATGGATTTGTGGCTATTGTGAATGGAGCTCCACAATACGCATCTATGAATAAGGAAAATGCAGGAGTGGTTTCTTATACGATACCGATCGGAACAGAAAAATTATGCCTAGTGGTAATGGGCGCTCCCGTTCAGTATAAGTCACATCCATGGAATGATGATGAGACTGACGATGAGCAATGGCCTTACAAAGTAAAGTTTGAAGGAACGGACTTGCTTGGCAATTTCTCTATTGACGAGACGGCTATGCCTAAAGATATTACATTGACATTCGATGTGAAGTGCAATGCCGGTTCCGAGGATTATCCACAAGGAACGGTGGACCTGAAAACAAATAAAGATTTGGCACAGGCGTTTGTCATGAAGCCTGCCGTGTTGGAAAGTAAACTGGCCAGTGTAGGTACAGAACCTGCCGAGGACAAAGTGGTTATCGCACTCAGTCAGACTGACGGCACTTTTGCTTACACTTCTACTGCCAATAACGGATTTTGGTGTGAAGCCAATGGCAACGTAGGCAACTGGGGTGATACGGCACCGGTCTATGTAGAATTCAGTGGACTGACCATGACATACGGACACCGGAAAGGAGTAAGTGTTGCCGGCCAGAAATATATGTTGAAACCTACTCTGATATATACCAGAAATGGTGTACAGTATAAAGCGACTATTGTGTTGAATATGCAATTTTAATAGCTGTTTACATCGTACACCTCCAAGAGGATAAAAAAATAGTCTAAACGAATGGAAGAATAGTACAACCGCCTAACTGTCAAATCCATAAAATGAGATTTATTGGACGATTCTGCCATTACATTATATTATATCTTCCCTTTCTTGTAATTTTTTTATTTTACTTTGCAAGTGGACAACGTATACAACCGATAGATTATGAAAAACAACAAGAAACTCTGTTTTGCAATTTTATCTTTGCTTTTATTGATTGGAAATGCTTCACTTGCAGCCAAGGAAAAGAAATATGTACTCTCTTCACCCGATGGTACATTGAAAATGGAAATCAGCGCCGGAAACGAACTGGCCTACCAAGTGATGCATGGAAATGATACAATTCTCTCACACTCTAATATAGGTTTGGTTCTGGAAAACGGAACTATAGTAGGTAAAACTCCCCGTATCACAGGGGAAAGAAGGAGAAAGATAAAGGATAACATAGAATCACCTTTTTACCGTTTCAAGGAGTTCGTTGCAACAGGCAACGAACTCGACTTGAAACTGAAAGGCGGGTTCGGAATCATCTTCCGTGCATACAATGAGGGAGTCGCCTATCGATTCTATACCACACAATCTTCGGGTATCATTATAAAGGAGGAACAGGCCGAGTTTAATTTTAAGGAAGATTATACGGCTTATCTTCCTTATACCACCAATGATAAAAAACCGATGGCGATGGCTTATCAGAATGTATATGACATCACTCCTCTGTCAAAAGCACAGCCTAAACTGGCTTTTCTTCCGGTTACCGTGGATTGCGGCAGCGTAAAACTGACCCTGTTGGAGTCCGACCTCGAAGCTTATCCGGGCATGTTTGTGCAGTCACAGCAGGGAAAGTATGGATTGAAAGGTGTCTTTGCTCCTTATCCGGCTAAAACAGACTTTTATCCTTGGCGGAAGCAGGAATATGTAACTGAAACTACCGATTTTATATCCCGTAGCCGTGGCTCCCGTTCCTATCCGTGGCGTGTGTTGGCCATTACTGAAAAAGATACGGATATGCCGGTCAACAACCTGGTCTATGCTCTGGCTTCTCCCAACCGTATCGGTGATACCTCATGGATAAAGACAGGCAAAGTGGCATGGGATTGGTGGAATGACTGGAATCTGAAAGGAGTGCCGTTTAAAGCCGGTATCAACATGGATACGTATAAATATTATATCGATTTCGCCAGCCGGAACGGATTGGAGTTTATTGTGTTGGATGAAGGATGGTATGCCCCGAAGAGCGGGGATATGCTGACCGTTATTCCCGAACTTGATTTGCCGGAACTGATAGCATACGGCAAATCCAAAGGGGTGGAAATAGTGCTTTGGACGGTGTTTAATGTACTCGACAGCCAATTGGAAGCAGCTTGTAAGAAATATGCGGATATGGGAATCAAAGGTTTTAAGGTGGATTTCCTGGATCGTGATGATCAGACTGCCGTCGAAATGGTGTATCGCATCGCTGAGATGACGGCCCGGTATAAATTAACCCTTGATCTGCACGGCATTTACAAACCGACAGGTATCAACCGTACCTACCCTCATATTATCAATTTTGAAAGCGTGTTCGGCATGGAAGAGGTGAAATGGACGGATATCAAGAATAATATGCCTCTTTATGATGTTACTTTCCCCTATATCCGTATGATGGCGGGACCGGTGGATTATACGCCGGGAGCTATGCGCAATGCCACGAAGGCAGATTGGCGCGCTATGTATTACACACCGGCCAGCATGGGAACCCGGTGTCATCAGCTGGCTGCCTATATTGTACACGATTCTCCTTTTACCATGTTGTGTGATGCGCCTACCAACTATCTGAATGAGCAGGAATGTGTGGATTTCATAGCTTCTCTGCCTGTGGAGGTGGATTCTACTTTTATTGCTTCGGGCGAGTTGGGAAAATATATTGTAACGGTGCGTAAGAAGGATGTGAACTGGTATATCGGCGGTATGACCAATTGGGATGAACGTGATGTGCAGCTCGATTTCTCTTTCCTTCCCGAAGGAATGTCTTATACGGCTGTTTTGTTTAAAGACGGTGTGAATGCCAACAAGCAGGCCGAGGACTATCGCAAGGAAACCATCCGGATTGATAAGGACAGCCGGTTGACTTTGCATCTGGCATCGGGAGGCGGATTCGCCATGAAGTTGGAGCTTTGCCCTGTTCACGGACAGGTTACCGGTATTCCTGAAGGGAAAAATATTCCTTCTTTCTATCAGAAATACATAGAGACAGAAGGTCTGTATGTCACCTCTTCCGGAAAGGTGAGCGATGAGGCCTTATTGAAAGCTTGTGATATCATCAGTTTGATGTTGGCAAAACGTCCGGATGTGAAGGCACACATGGTGAAGAAAGGCTGCCACGTCATGATAATCGGTAAAGATGAGGAAACTTGCGATTTGCCGGAGTTTGCCCATATCTGCAATTGTGAGGACAGCATTAAATATTGGAACTGGCGTGCCCGTGGTTTTGGCGGAGCACCGGAAGATGAATTTTCATCCAGTTGCGGAGAAGAGAATCTGCTGGCATTGCCGCAGGATAAATATGTAGGTGAGAATATCCTGATTCATGAGTTCGCTCACCTTATTCATACGGTAGGTATAGTGGGAGTGGAGCCAGACTTTAATGAGCGTTTGGAGGCACTTCGTCAGAATGCAATCCGGAAAGGGCTGTGGGAAAAGACGTATGCAGTGAGCAATAAAGAGGAATACTTTGCCGAGTGCGTACAGTCTTTCTTTAACTGTAACCGCTATGCCGAACCTGCAAACGGAGTTCATAACTGGGTGAACCGCCGCACGAAACTGAAGACGTATGATCCGGATATGTACCGGTTGTTGCAGGAATATTTTTATGAGATAGAAATTCCCATTCATAATGTGGTGCATGAATAAGCGTCGCAGGGACAAATAGAATTTTGCTATATAGAGATGAATAAGATACGATTGGTTGTTGCTTCCTTATTGTTGGGAGCTGCTACAGGTTTTGCTCAGAAGCCTTTTAATGCTTCGGGTACGGGGAATCCCATTATTCCCGGATATTTTGCCGATCCCACGGTGAAGAAGTTTGGCGATACGTATTATATGTATGCCACTACGGATGGCAGTGGGGCCGGTTTCGGTCCTGCACAGGTGTGGACCAGCAAGGATTTTGTAAACTGGACGTTAATGCCCATGAACTGGCCGGACAGTCATTGGATATGGGCTCCCGATGTGATGAAACATACGGATGGGAATTATTATTATTTTTATTGTCAGCCCTGTATGATTCATTGCGGGGTCAGTGAAACGCCGCGTGGTCCTTGGAAAAATATATTGGGCGAAAGTGAGGCTGTTCTTGTACCCGACCGTTTTGTGACGAATGCCATTACATTGGACGGGCAGACCTTTGTGGATGATGATGGTTCTGTATATTTGTATTGGGGGACTTGGGGAATTTATAAAGGTTTCGGTTGCGGAGCCGGAAAACTGGCTTCCAATATGAAGAGTTTTACTGAAACGCGTCTGATTCCAAATACGGAAGCCACGGATTTTTTTGAAGCGCCCTTTGTGATGAAACGAAAGGGGATCTATTATTTTATGTATTCTTCGGGTTCCTGTCACGACCACACCTATCGGGTGC
>OGLW01000866.1_pt1 | contig 11490 bp, 5 predicted proteins | sample 1572961 | NCBI WGS metagenome assembly OGLW01 (sample SAMEA2581880, study PRJEB24529) | metagenome | biome: Human gut stool | place: China | collected 2011
ATTTAAGATTATGAAAAGAGGAGATAAGCTTGATAAGGCACTTGCAAGCGGCGTTACATCACAGAATGAAAATGTGCTTGCAGATATGGGCTTAAGATATGACCTTACACTTCCACTGAGCAGATATTTTGCTAATAATAAGGATAAGCTTACACTTCCTATGAAATGTATACAGATGGATAGGGTATACAGGGCAGAACGTCCACAGAAGGGCAGACTCCGTGAGTTTGTACAGTGTGATATAGATATTATCGGTTCTGACTCAAGAGATTCAGAAGTAGAGCTTATACTTATAACAACAAAGGCTCTTAAGGCTATTGGTATGAAGAACTTCAAGGTCAAGGTCAACGACAGAAGATTACTCCGTGCATTCCTTATGGATTGTGGATTTGAAGAGAGCCAGCTTGACAGTGTGTGCATAACATTTGATAAGATGGACAAGGTAGGACTTGAAGGCGTAAGAAAAGAGCTTGAAGATAAGGAATTCGACAAGGCTGCTGTTGATAAGTTTACAGATTTCTTATCAGGTGTTGATAACCCACAGCAGATTACACTTGAGTCAGTAAAGGATATTCTTGTTGACAAGGCTCCTGCTGAAAGTCTTGAGTATATTATGAATTCAGTTAATGCACTTTGTAATGGTGAGTTTGATGTTGTATTTGACCTTTCTTTAGTAAGAGGACAGGGTTACTACACAGGAACAGTATTTGAAGTTGAGAGTATTGACTTTAAGGGTGCTATAGCCGGCGGCGGAAGATATGACAATCTTATAGGCAAGTTCTTAGGACAGCAGGTAAGCGCAGTAGGCTTCTCTATAGGCTTCGAGCGTATATTCTCTATCCTTATGGAACATGGCATAGACCTTCCAAACAAGGGCAACAAGATAGCTGTTATGTATGATGAGGGCGACCTTTCCAATGCATATAGAATAGCTGAAAAGTATAGGGCAGAAGGTAAGATATGCTCATTATATGTAAAGCCAAAGAAGATGGGTAAGTTCTTATCAAAGCTTCAGGAAAGAGGCTATGCAGGCTTTATTAATGTAAGTAATGGTGATGAGATATCAGACTTTGAATAATTACGAATAGTTAAAGCAAAGTATAAGCGTATGTATTATTACACTAAAGTTATTAATACATACGCTTTTTTATTAATGGGCGGCAGCTTTATCAAGAGCACTCTGTATAGCGCCAAGCAGCAGGCTTGAGGTGTACTTGTTAGCAGAGTCATAGGTTATGTTGGCAGTTGAACCGCTTTCCATAACAGCCTTCTTAATGTCGCCAAATGAACTGGTAAGCATCGGGTACATCGTCTGGACTGACTCTGACAGGTTGACGAGCTCAATATTGTTGATATTATCGGAGTCGACAGTCACCTGAATGTCAACGGGCGTTCCGTTAAGCATAAGTGAGGATGTATACACGCCGGGAGAATATGTAGCAGTACTGGCTTTATTCTGCCTGCTGGTTGTACTTGCAGGGCTGTTGTCTGGTTCTTTCACAGAGAGTATATATATAGTTGCTATTATGATAAATGCAGCAATTATGCATATAGTTATTATCAGTTTCTTAAGTGGTATGACTAATATTCTGGTAGGTCCACTCATCAGATTAATCCTCCTGTGCCGGATACTATTTGTAAGAATATATGATGCGTGATTGAAGGTTAGAACGGTATTGCATATAAATATAAAGATATAATTATCTGAAAATGTAATATTGGTAACATATTTAGAAAAAATGTAAAATATTGAATAATCTAATCATAAATAAGGAGATTACACTATGTCGTTACAGTATATACTAGGTGGTTCGGGGGCTGGAAAGTCCACATATCTGTACAATTCCATAATAAAAGAAGCCATAGAAAATCCGTCACTGGATTATATTATTGTTGTTCCTGAACAGTATACTATGGCGACACAGAAGAGAGTTGTTGAGCTTCACCCAAGAAAAGGAATACTGAATATAGATGTTGTGAGCTTTGAAAGACTTGCATACAAGGTATTTGAAGAGGTCGGGGCAACAGATTATCCAGTTCTTGATGATACAGGAAAAAATCTTATAGTAAGAAGAGTATTAGAGCAGAATAAAAAGTCGCTAAGGTTTTTTGGAAGTAATATATCCAATACGGGCTTTGTATCAGAGATGAAGTCAGTTATATCAGAAATGCTTCAGTATGATATTGGTGTGGATAAGCTTATGGATATTAATGAGAGTGTGGATAACAATAGTTTGTTAGGAATGAAGCTTGATGATATATCACTTATATACAGTGGGTTTAAGGAATTTATAAAAGACCACTATATAACATCAGAAGAGATATTAGACCTTATGTGCAGAAAAGTGACAGAGTCTGCTAAGATAAGAGGAAGTATTATAGCATTTGACGGCTTTACAGGCTTTACACCGGTGCAGTACAGGCTTATGTCAATACTTCTTGATATGTGCAGCGAGGTCAAAGTGGCGCTTACAATAGATGCAAATGAGCATGCCAATGTCAATGAGGGAATAGAGAACCTTTTCTATATGACTAAGGATACAGTTGCACACCTTAATAAAATATGTGATGAGCAGCATATTAATGCAGAAAGCATAGTAATAGAAAATGCTGATAAGAAAGTGCAGACAAGGTTTGAGTCATCAAAGGAGCTTGCATTTCTTGAAAAAAATATATTCCGTACAGGTACAAGATACTACAGCGGCAGGGTTGATGACATAGTGATGTATGCAGGTATCACTCCAAAGGATGAGATACAGTATGTCACGGGAGAAATATTAAAGCTTACAAGACTTTCAGGTTACAGATACAATGAGATAGCAGTTGTTACAGGTGATATATCGGCATATGGGAAGCTTGCTGCCAACATATTTGCACAGAATGATATACCATACTTCCTTGACCAGAAGCTCCACGTTACAGACAACTGTCTTGTTGAAATGATAACAGCGGCTCTTGATGTTGTTGAGAAGAATTATACCTATGATGCAATATTCAGATACTTAAGGACAGGACTTACGGGCATATCAGATGATGAGATAGATATTCTTGATAATTACTGCCTTGCAGTCGGTATAAGGGGCAGAAGACAGTGGAATACAGAGTGGACAAGAAAGTTCCGGGGCAGTGCCATGGCTACTGACCTTACAATGTTAAATGACTTGAGAGTGAGAGTTATAGAGCCTTTATCAGAGCTTGATGATAAGCTTAAGAGTGCAGACGGTGATGTTAAGGCTATGACAACAGCAGTGTATGAACTGTTAGTCAGACTACAGTGTGAGGAGCAGATGCTTGAGCTTGCAAGCAATAATAAGGATGAATACAGACAGATATACGCAAAGATAATAGAGCTTTTTGATAAGCTGGTACAGCTATTAGGCAGTGAAAAGGTAACTGTAAAAGAATATAACCGTATTATGTCATCTGGTTTTGATGAGATAAAAATAGGACTTATTCCCCCTACAAAGGACTGTATAGTTATAGGTGATATTGAGAGAACACGACTTGATAATATAAGAGCTATGTTCTTTGTCGGGGTCAATGACGGGTATGTTCCTAAAAAAAGCGACAGCAGAAGCGTATTGTCGGAAACAGACAGGGAAAAGCTTAAGACAATGGATGTTTCTTTGTCAATGTCAGTGAGGGAGAAAGCATTTGTACAAAGATTCTATCTGTATCTTATTATGACAAAGACATCGCAGAAGCTATATATAACTTATGCACATAACAGCATGGATATGAAAGCAATATTGCCATCTTATATTATAAGAATGATTAAGAAAATGTTTCCGGGAATGGATGTGCTTTCATATGACGATGCTGCAAAAGAGCGCTCATATATACGAATTCCAAAGGCTGAGCTTGAGTGGAGTGACGAGAACCTTGCAAAGATACTTGCAGACGGTGTTGCGCTTGACCTGTATGGAAAAGAGCTTACAGGAAGTGTCACATCATTTGAGCAGTATGCAGCATGCCAGTATGCGTACTTCTGCCGCTATGGATTGAAGCTGGATGAGCGTGAGGAGTATAAGTTTGCGGTAAATGACTTTGGTACGATACTTCATGCGGTTATAGAGGATGTATCAAAGAACATAAAACAGAATAAGAAATCGTTCGTGCTTTTATCTAACGAAGAAAGAAGAAGTATGGTGTCAGAGAGTATACATGCCATTGCGGACAGCTATGGAAACACGATATTAAAGAGCACGAGCCGTAACGAATTCCTTATAAAGCGTATGGAGGACTTGGCGGATAAGACACTGTGGGCGATAGGAAAACAGCTTGCAGACGGACTGTTTATACCTGACACATTTGAGAAAGGCTTCTTAACTAAGATAGAGGACTTACCTCACGATGTCACATTTTTTATGCAGGGAAAGATAGACCGAATAGATATATGTGAAGATGATGAAAATGTATATGTAAAGGTTGTCGATTATAAGACGGGACACTCGGACTTTGACCTGCTAAAGACATACTATGGACTTAAGATACAGTTATTTACCTATATGAGAGAGGCTATAAGCTTTGAAAAAAAGAGACATAAGGGTAAGAATATAGTTCCGGCAGGACTGCTTTACTATAATATAGACAATCCGATAGTTGAAACAAGGCAGGACGATGATGATAAGATTGAGGAGCTTATAAGAAAAGAGCTGCGTATGAAGGGGGTAGTTAATTCTAACAGAAATATTATAAGCAAGCTTGATTCAACAGAGGGAACTTCTCTTAATATTCCGGTTACAGTGAGCAAGTCGGGAAGTATAGATGCATCTAAGAGCAAAGTGCTTACAACAGAGGAGCTTATGGAGCTTGGTGAGTACGTTGACAGGGAAAATGTCGTCAAAGCAACCAAAATACTGGACGGAAGTATCAATATCAACCCATATGAGCGAGGTCAGGACAGCAGTTGTAATTACTGTCCATATAACAGTGTATGTGGTTTTAGTGAGGATATGCCGGGAGTTAAGTTCAGAAGGCTTAACAGCTTAAGCGTAGAGGACATATGGTGCAGGATTAAAGAGGAAATTGAGTCATAAAAAGGAGTGTTATATATGGCAAAGTCATGGACATCGCAGCAGCTTGATGCTATGAACACAAAAGACAGGGATATTCTTGTATCGGCTGCTGCTGGTTCTGGTAAAACAGCAGTGCTTGTAGAAAGAATAGTAAATAAGATAACTAAGGAAAACGGAACAGATATAGACAGACTTGTTGTTGTTACATTTACAAAGGCAGCGGCAGCAGAGATGAAGGCAAGAGTAAGAAACAGGCTGGATGATATGCTCGATGAGGATGAGAAAAACAGCAACCTTATCAAGCAGATAGCACTTATAAATAATGCACAGATAACAACTATAGACAGCTTTTGTCTGTGGATATTAAAAAATCATTTCTCAGAGATTAATCTTGACCCGGGTTTCCGCGTTGCTGACAAGGGCGAGATAACACTTCTTGAAAATGATGTCATGCAGGATATGCTTGAGGATTATTATAAGGAAAGTGATGAGCAGTTCTTAGCACTCATAGATGCATATGGAACTGGCAGAAGTGATGCCAATATCGAAGAGATAATTAAGAAGATATATGTGCTTGCAAGAAGTAATCCATGGCCTGATGAATGGTATGAGCAGGTTATTGACACATACACAGGTATGGATAACAGCAATAATAAGGTACTTGTCAATCTGTATGAAAGTATACAGTGTTCTGCGCGTGACTATAAGAGAAAATATGAGTATATGATTGAGCTTTGTGGAAGGGTTGACGGACCGATATCCTATCTTGATGCAATCAATTCGGATTATATGAATATATGCAGGATTATAGATGCGGCAGACTTTGATGAGCTTTCAGAAAGAGTTATTAAGACAGAATTCACACGTTTAAGTACCAAAAGGATGCCGGATGCAAGGGATGACTTAAAAGAATATGTCAAAGTCCAGCGTGACAAGTATAAAAAATACATAGCAGGACTGCTTAAGACAGTATTTACGGCGGATATTGACAGTCTTATGGAGGATGTACATTCCAATGCACCAGCCATAAGTATGATGGTAAAGCTGTCAAAGGACTTTGCTGACAGGATGGAAGAAGAAAAACGTGACAGGGGAATAGTCGAGTTCAGTGATATTGAGCATTATGCGCTTGATATTCTTGTCACAAAGCAGGATGGAAGTAAAGAATATACAAATGTTGCAGATGAACTTGCAGAATATTTCGATGAAATACTCATTGATGAGTATCAGGACTCCAACCAGTTACAGGAGGAGATACTTACGGCGGTATCAAAGCACAGATTAAGTGATGTTCCCGATAATATGTATATGGTTGGCGATGTAAAGCAGAGTATATATAAGTTCAGACTTGCGTGTCCTGAGCTTTTTATGAATAAGTATTATAGTTATTCCGGCTATGATGAACAGAAGGAAACAGGGGTAATAAGTGACTGTAAGATAGAGCTTCAGAAGAACTTCAGAAGCAGGAAAAATGTACTTGATACAACTAATGATGTGTTCTACAGGGTTATGAACAGGAACTACTGCGGCATAGAGTATGACAGCAATCAGCAGCTAAACTGCGGTTTTGAATATCCAGAGTGTACGGACAAAAGAAACTTTGGGTGGGAGGACGAGAAAAGCACAGAAACAGTGCTTATAGATACGTCAGAAGATGATGAAAACAGCAGTATTGAAGCAGAAGCTATGTATATGGCAGAAAGAATAAAAAAATTCATGTCAAAGGATGAGCCTTATTATGTTTTCGATACAGACTTATCCGACTATAGGAGAATACAGTACAAGGACATAGTAATTCTTACAAGAACACTTTCCGGCTGGGCGGATACAATAGTAAATATACTTCTAGACAGGGATATTCCAGCTATGGCAGATACGGCACAGCAGTACTTCAAGTTAAGGGAGATAAAGGTTCTTATAAGCCTTCTTACATGTATAGATAATCCTCTGCAGGACATTCCTATGGCGGCAGTGCTGTTATCATACTTTGGCGGTTTCACAGAGGATGAGCTGGCTGACTTGAGAGTGTATGGAAAGAAGAGTGCAGGTGCTGACAGATTATTTGTAAAGCAGATGCAGAGCCTTATAAAGGATACTACAATAAAAGATACTGATGAAAATGCAGAAAAGCTTTCAGCACTTTCTGATAAATGTGAAGCTTTTCTTGATAAGCTTAAGGTATGGCGTGAAAAGTCAAGACTTATGACAATATATGACCTTCTGTGGGATATTGTATACAATACAGGATATTATGATTATGTTGGAACTATGCCGGCAGGTAAGAAAAGACAGTCGAATATAGATGTACTGCTTGATAAGGCATCATCATTTGAGGGAACAAGCTATAGCGGACTGTTTAACTTCTTAAGATATATAGAAAGATTACAGAAGTACGATATAGAACTTACGGACTCATCAGGAACGGGCGGCAATGGCGACTCAGTCAGAATTATGAGTATCCATAAGAGTAAGGGACTTGAATTTCCGGTAGTTATTATGGCAGGACTTAATAAGCAGATTAATAAAACAGATGCAAGAAATAAGCTTGTTATAGACAGGGAGCTTGGAATAGGAACAGATTATGTCAACCTCACAAGACAGACCAAGACACCTACACTTATTAAAGGGGCAATAGCAAGAAAGATATTAAGGGACTCAATATCAGAGGAAGAGCGTGTGCTATATGCTGCAATGACAAGAGCAAGGGAAAAGCTTATTATGGTAGGCGGTGTAGCCAGCATAGATAAGAAAATGTCTGCATGGCAGATGATATCAGATGAGCTTTGTGTCAATGGTGTATATTCGTATGCAGATTGTGAAAATATAGACAGATATTCTGATATGATTATGCCGGTGGCACTTATGAAGCAGGAGGATAATAAAGGTACATTTGAATTCAGCCTTATAAGTTCAGCGGATATTATCAAAGAAGATGAAGCCATAAGTAAAGAGGCACAGTCTGAAAATGTATCAGCAGATGAAGATACAGGCATTAACGAAAGTAAAGAAAATATTAAAGAAAGCCTGAATGATACAGATGTTTACAATGATGATAAGGCACAGATCGGATGACAGACAAAAGACAGAGGAGCTTCCACCGTACATCAAAGACCCTGATGCTGACAGAAAGGTTAAGGTTACAGTAACAGAATTAAAGCAGATGCAGGCGGAGGCTGACTATGATGGTGATGCATTTATGCATGATGATATAAAGGCTGCTTATGATGAGGCAGAGCGTGATGAAGATAAGAGCAGGGCTGCTGATACTGAAAATGTGGAAGAAGGTGCAGACAGTTTTATTCCGACTATTCCTAAGTTTATATCAGGAAGTGAAGAAACTCTGAGGGCGAATGAGAGAGGAACGGCGTACCACAGAGTTATGGAGTGTCTTGATTATAATAATGTTGAAAGCTTTGAGGATGTACAGGCGGATATCCACAGAATGTTGGAAACTGAGCGTATGAGTGAGGTGCAGATAAATAATATCAATGTAAAGGATATATACACATTTGTAAGTTCACCTATAGGAAAAAGAGTGAGAGCTGCTGCCATAAGCGGCAATATGAGGCGTGAGCAGCCGTTTGTGTTTGAGTATGACAGACAGCTTGTACAGGGTGTAATAGACCTTTTTATAATAGAAGATGGAAAGATAGTTATAGTCGACTATAAGACAGACCGTGTAAGAAAGGGAGAAGCAGGAGAGAAGGAACTTATAAAAAGATACAGCGTGCAGCTTGATTATTATGCTAAAGCCCTGTCACAGCTTACAGGTCTTGAGGTTAAGGAAAAGCTTATATATTCATTTACACTGGGGAGAGAGATAAATGTTGGTTCTTAAATATATGTCTGAACGGTTGAATTTATGAGCTTTATACTATATACTAAATTAGTTATACTAGGTTTATAACTAGAAGAACGGAGATTAGTGTGAAAAATAGATTTTAAACTTACGCAGAAATGAGGATTATTATGTCAGATATTACAAGTGAAATAAAGAAAAGAAGAACATTTGCAATCATATCGCATCCGGATGCTGGTAAGACAACTCTTACAGAAAAGTTCCTGTTATACGGAGGAGCTATCAACTTAGCTGGTTCTGTAAAAGGTAAGAAAACAGCAAAGCATGCGGTTTCAGACTGGATGGAGATAGAAAAGGAGAGAGGTATCTCAGTTACTTCCTCAGTACTCCAGTTTAACTATGACGGATACTGTATCAATATCCTTGATACACCGGGACATGAGGACTTCTCAGAGGATACTTACAGAACACTTATGGCAGCAGATTCAGCCGTCATGGTAATAGATGCCTCAAAGGGTGTTGAGAAGCAGACAATCAAGCTTTTTAAGGTATGTGTTATGCGACATATCCCTATATTTACATTTATTAATAAGATGGATAGAGAGGCTAACGACCCTTTCGAGCTTCTTGATGAGATAGAAAATGTCCTTGGAATAGCAACATGCCCTATCAACTGGCCTATAGGCTGTGGTAAGGAATTCAAGGGTGTATATGACAGAAAGCAGAGAGAAGTGTCACTTTTTAAGGCTGCGATGAACGGACAGAAGGAAGTTGCAACTAAGAATATTGCACTTGATGACCCTGAACTTAAGGCAGAGATAGGCGATGCTTATCTTTCTAAGTTAGATGAGGATGTTGAGCTTCTTGACGGTGCAAGTGCAGAGTTCGACCTTGCAAAGGTACAGGCAGGTGATCTCACACCGGTATTCTTCGGTTCAGCTCTTACTAACTTTGGTGTGGAAACATTTTTACAGCATTTCCTTGATATGACTACATCGCCACTGCCACGTAATTCCTCAGCTGGTCCTATCGACCCATTTAAAGAAGATTTCTCAGCATTTGTATTTAAGATACAGGCTAATATGAATAAGGCACACAGGGACAGAATTGCATTTATGCGTATATGTTCAGGAAAGTTCACTGCTGGTATGGAGGCTAACCACGTACAGGGTGGAAAGAAGATAAGACTTTCACAGCCACAGCAGATGATGGCGCAGGAAAGACATATCGTTGAAGAGGCGTATGCAGGCGATATTATCGGTGTATTTGACCCGGGCATATTCTCAATCGGTGATACTATATGCTCATCTAACAAGAAGTTTATGTTTGACGGTATTCCTACATTTGCACCAGAGCATTTTGCAAGAGTAAGACAGATGGATACTATGAAGCGTAAGCAGTTCATAAAGGGTATCAGCCAGATAGCGCAGGAAGGTGCTATCCAGATATTCCAGGAGTACAACACAGGTATGGAAGAAATAATCGTAGGTGTTGTTGGTGTTCTTCAGTTTGAAGTACTGGAATACCGCCTTAAGAACGAGTATAATGTAGATATAAAGCTTGAGCCGCTTCCATATGAGCATATCAGATGGATAGAAAATCCACAGGAGATAGATGTAAACAGAATAGTTGGTACATCAGATATGAAGAAGATTAAGGACCTTAAGGGTAATCCACTTCTTGTATTTGCTAACAGCTGGTCTGTCAATATGGTACTTGAACGTAATGAGGGTCTTAAGCTGTCAGAGTTTGGAAAGAATTAATGAGTAACTAAGACAACAGGATGCTGCATCAGACTTGAATAATGTCACATAAGGAACTGGGTGATTAGATGAAAGAAAACTACAGATGTATTGTAAAAAAGATAACGGCTGTTGTACTTATGGTAATAGTACTTATATGTACGCAGTATGGTTATACAGGGGTTTTACAGGTTAAAGCCGAGGACAGTATCATAGCGACAGGTTATGTCAATTATGATGTCACGGACTTAAGAATAAGAACCAAGCCGGTTAACGGCAGTATCGTAACTAAGGTCAACGGAGGCTTTAAGTTTGATATATACGAGGAAGTAAGCACAAGTTCAACCTATACGTGGTACAGTATCGGGTTCTATCTTGATGGGGAATACACAAGAGGATATATAACTTCACAGTACACGACAAAGGATAAGAAGTCTGACTATAAGCCGGATAATAACTTTGAGGATTATCTTAATGCACAGAATTTCCCAACGTCCTACAGGGAGAGCTTAAGACAGCTTCACGAACAGTATCCTCTGTGGGTGTTTGTGGCAGACCATAACGGCAGGGACTGGGATACTATGGTAAATGCGCAGAATGTTATAGGACGAAGCCTTATATACAGTTCAGCGGATGCTTCATGGAAGTCGACAGCCGCAGGCTGCTATAACTGGGAAACAGGAGAGTACACAATATTAGATAGTGGCGGATGGGTTCAGGCATCGGAAGGACTTATAAAGTATGCGCTTGACCCACGTAACTTCCTTAATGATACATATATATTTATGTTTGAAAGCCTTTCATATGACTCTACTGTACATAATACAGAGGGTGTGCGTAATATCATAAGTGGAACATTTATGGAAAACTCAAGCCACGACTTAGATGGCTATGATTATGCATCACTTCTTATGTATGCAGGTGAGGTGTC
>OGLW01000868.1_pt1 | contig 11468 bp, 10 predicted proteins | sample 1572961 | NCBI WGS metagenome assembly OGLW01 (sample SAMEA2581880, study PRJEB24529) | metagenome | biome: Human gut stool | place: China | collected 2011
AAACCCATTCCATATAAATCGGACAGACCCTCATTTTTTGCGATTAAGCATTGTCTATAGATATCGTAAAATCTTGGCGATATTTTTCTTATTTGCTCATCTATACTTATTTCAGACGCAGAATATGGATATACCGCCTGTGATTCTTCAACTATATCAGGCTCATCTTCATTATTATCATTGGTTTTAACGACCATATGATGTTCGGTTACGAATCCATGGTGGCAGTGCGAACAAATATGTATCGAGAAAACGTTAAACTTCTCCTGTTCTTGAGAATAAAGGTCATGGTAATTCCGCCATGAATTTTGCGACAAATCTATTCCAAAATGGCAAATTGGGCATTCATCAGCTGAATTCACTTCAAGTGATAACCCATTGCAACCTAAAAATCCACCAATCCCCATGGTATCCTGCAGGAAAGTGGGGTCCAAGGCTTGTATGTTTGAAAGTACTATTTTTCTCATTCAATCACCTCATTTCTACAATCAATTTTTCCGGTTACTGCATAGTAAATGAGAGATTTCTTATATTCCTCCCATTTTTCGATTGCTTTCTTTTTCTTTTCAATGGCATTGTCGATAGCAGTGCATTTGGTTTTGATATAAGAAACAATCTTTTCCTGCTCTCTGTCTGTTGGGTGGAGTACAGGCATTCTTATGAACTCCCAGTAATCCAAACTTTGTCTTAAACCACCGCCCATGCTATAAAACACCTTTGATATATCATAGCAATGCAAGAGATAATGATAGTATGTAGAATTAACATCCTCTTTAGGTCTAAGAGTCATATAAGCAGACGTAATAATTCCTCGTTCAGTTACCAATCCAGTTCTTAAACTTCTATGGTCGTTCTGTAAATCTGTACCACGAATAACTATGTCTCCATCTTCGACAATGTTATATCCATCGAATGATTCTGGTAAAAGTCCTTCTTTGGTATCAATATTTTTACGAATAATACGCCCATAGCTTAATGAAAGAAGATTGTTTTCATGTAAATGTGTATTTTTGTTAATTCTCCGTGAAAAATAAGTGCGTAATTTCTTTACATCCCAATCCTCCGGTATCTCTCCAATCCATTCCACGCCAGAATCCTTCATCTTTGCATTCGGGTCAATTCCCTTGGTAACTGCTTTAGTGATAACCGCCTTCTTGTATTCTTCCAGTTTTTCAATGGATTTCTTCGTCTTTTCGATGGCAGTGTCGATAGCAGTGCATTTGCGGTCGAGGAAGTGGACGATTTGCTGCTGGTCAGTAGGAGATGGACATAAATACGTTTGTTCTCGTACTTTGTCTTGACTTATATTTGGTTGTCCTCCTCCTACAGATTTGCGTATAAAATCAGTCTTGCAAACTTCCAACCAATATTTTAAATAGTCAATATCATTATTATCATTTGGTTTAATTATACAACACGCTTGATTGGTGCATGCGTCTATCGAAGCTATAGATACATTGCCAACCGAAGCACCATACATTGCTATCACAATGTATGGTTTATGATAAATTTTCAGTGCAGAGCACCTTTGAATTGCTTGTTCTGTGACTGTTTTTGATGTTTTTGTTATTATTGGTGTATTATATAAATCTCCACTCTGTATCCACGCAATATTTCCATCATAAAAATTTGAGTTATCACTATTTGGCGTTGTTCCACTTCCCATCTGGACAACTGCATGTTTTATTCTCTTGACGTCCCAATCTTCCGGTATTTCCCCGATCCATTCCACACCAGAGTCTTTCATTTCCCTACTCATGCAAACACCCCTTTCAGAGCTTCTTCGATTTCTGGCTCCAGCGCTTTGATCTCTGCCATAATGTCTTCCGGCTTACGCGGAGCTTCATAGTGGTAGAAGTATTTATCAAAGGAAATCTGCGTTCCGACAACACCTACCTGATGATCGCCCATGATTCCGGTATCAACTACAGATTCGTCCACCCACGCATCCGGCACATACGGATATACTTCCTTTTCCATGTACTCGTTGATGTTTTGTGTATATGGAACCTTCTCCGTATCCTTTAAGTCTGCATCTGCTACTGGCTTTCTGTTCTTATCGTAAACGATGTCTTCATCTGATTCCGTCTTTACACCAAACACCTTGATAAATGCTTCCTGAAGCTGCTTGTTTGTGACTTCCGGCTTTTCAAGCTTATCTCTGAAATCAGAAGAGTGGCTGATAAACCAGTTATACTTTACGGTCTGTCCGTCATAAGCTGCTACGACACGTTTCAGAGAGTCTTTATTACTATTAGAGAGCTTCTGCATAGCTTTGATGGTGAATAAATCACCCCATTTATCAAGATCAAAGGTAACGACCTGCTTTAATGGACGCTGAACAGTAACGGCACGGTACATGAATTCCTCGACAGGAAGCAGCACGGATTTACCATGGTCATGTCCGTCAATATAAGTCTGAATGATCCACTTCATTTTGTCTTCCGGGACATCCTTACGCTTGTTACCAAGAGACTTTCTGCGAAGCTCTCCGCAATCAGAAGCATCGATAAGCTGGATCATACCCTTACGAGCTTCATCTTTTTTTGTGTTTAAGATCCATAAATAGGTATTGATTCCGGTACGGAAGAAAATGTCAGTCGGGAGCTTTACTACGCAATCAACGAGATCCTTCTGGAAAAGCCATCTTCTGATATCAGATGGGCCGGAACCTGCATCACCATTAAAGAGAGGAGAAGCGGATAATACGATGCCACCCTTGCTGCCGCCTTCCTCGGCTGTCTTCATATGAGCGACCATATTCTGAATGAAAAGCATGGAGCCGTCACTGATGGAAGGAAGCCCGGCACCGAATCTTCCTGCGAATCCATGTGCAGCTTCAGATCTTACTTCGTCAGCTTCCTTTTCCCACTTCTTACCGTAAGGCGGATTCGATACGCAGTAATCAAACTTCTTATCTGGGAACTTATCATCTGAGAGAGTGTCCCCATTTTCGATATGTGCGGATAAGTCCTTGGTCTGGTCATAAACGTCCTTCTGCTCATCTGAAACATTACGAATAAGGAGATTTGCCTTACCCATCGCCCATGTAACACCGGAAAGCTCCTCACCATAAGGAACAATAACTGCTGGGGCCTTCATCTCTTTATTTTCATGCCACTCATTCAGAAGATCGAGTGCGTCTGTGATAAATCCTCCGGTTCCACAGGTCTGATCATACAGTGTACGGACAATACCTGTGTCAGAACTCATTAACTCATCATCATTTGCAAAGATCATACCAACACAAAGACGAACTACATCCTTCGGAGTCATGAAGTCCTCGGCGTCCTCCGCAATCTCATCACCGTATCGCTGAATCAGATGCTCATAGATGTCAGACATATCACGGTCCGAAACTGTAGCTGAATCGAACGGGAGGGCAGAAAACTTCTGACATATCGAGTAAAGCATGCCGTGATCCTGAAGCTTTTTGCATGTGCTTTCCATATCGAACTTCAGCATGATATTACGGGCATTTGGAGAAAAACCATTGATATAAGAATCAAGAGCAGCGTATGTATCACCAGCACCAAGATTGTTCAGTCTGAACGGGGTAACATTATAAAACGCCTTGCCGGAATACTGGCAATAGTTATCGGATTCACGTCCCCAGTCCTTTTCATGTTCCTTTACTGCATCACATACCGCAGTTCTTGTTGATTCAAGAGCACATTCCAGTCTGCGAAGAAGTGCAAACGGAAGTACCACCTTGTTGTAATCCGCACGGGAAATTACATCCCTTACATAATCCGCAATGTTCCATATTTCGTTGACGTAATCCAGATTCGTTTTTTTCTGTGCTTCAGCCATCATCGTTCTCCTTGTACTTTGTATTTTTCATAAATCAATATGTCTGAAATCAGCTCATTGAACCGATATAAAATGCAAATTTTCAACCACTTATTGAGGAATCTCTACTTATCATTGTACTACTAGTGGGGATATTTTTCAACCAGTTATTGAGGAAACACGCATTCCAGTAACGACATGAAAATACCGAGCAAGAATCATCTTACTCGGTAAGTTTGTATGACATCCTTCAACGGTTTTCAACCTGCGAACATCATAAAGATTATTATTCGGAATATGAGTTTTCAACCACTTATTGCGGTTAGCCAAATATTTCTTTGAGGTTGGTGCTGGAAAATATAATTTCGTATGGACTCTATAAGGATCCTCTGTTCGTCGACTTCCAGCTTGTTTAATTAGAGAAAATTAAATTTTGCCTAATGCCAGTGTACGTTAAATATGCACTGGCATTTTTATGGACAATTTTACAAGAATGTCCATGTATGGACAAGAACTGATAAGTGAAGATTGCTTTTTAGTTATATGGTTGGTAAATTATAAGCAGATGGACATCTGTACATAAATATTCAGCTGGAGTGATTGAAATGAAATTTAAATTATCAGATAAAACAAGCAGATTTGCGAAACGGACATTAGCAGATTTTTCAGAAAAAATGATTGTAATGCTGGCAGATATGTCGTTAGAAGAGATTTCTGTCCAGAAAATATGCGATATATGCAATTATCCAAGGTCAACATTTTATAACTATTTTGATGACATTTATGATCTTATGGATTATTGCTGGATTGCAATTATGAAAGATATGGATATAGAAAAATATCTGAATATTCAGGGAGAACAAAACACAGAACAGATATTTTCTCTGTTATATGGATATCTTGACCAGTATAGACCACAGATTTACCGGATTTTAGTAAAAAATAATCTGGAGGGAAGATGCATGGCTTCTCTGCGTGCTTTTATGAAAAAACAGATAGGGCAGGTAATAAGCAAATGTCCTGGAACGAAAGATTTTCCTGTGCGGGAAGATGTTATGGTTGACTACTATGCTGCTACGCTTGAAATGCTGCTTGAAAAATGCTTTTTTACAAAGGAACAGCTAAGCAGAGAGGAAGCATTACAAGCAGTCCGATTTCTGCTTGGCAGTGTGGAAAAGGAGGCTCATAAAAAATGATTTTGTATTTCAGCGCAACAGGAAACGGAAAATATATCTCAGAACAGATTGCAGAGAAAACAAACGAAACATGCATGTCTATCGTAGACTGCATCCGTGAAGATAAGTATGTTTTTTCTGATGAAACAATACTTGGAATTGTTGTGCCGACTTATTTCTGGCGTCTTCCACGGATTGTTACAGAATATCTGGATAAACTTAGGACAGAAAATTGCGGATATACATTTTTCCTTGCCAGCTATGGAACGACAACAGGTAAGGCAGGCAGTATGGCGAAGGACATTATGGCTCGTCATGGACAGAAGTTTGATGCGTATTATAGTGTAATCATGCCTGATACATGGACACCGGTGTTTGACCTTACGGATAAGAATAGAGTAGATAAGTGGCTGAGTGACGGAAAAAAGCAGTTGGAATTTGCTATCAACAATATAATTTCAAAAAGAAAAGGTAATTTTATAGACAGAAAATTACCAAAGTGGGTAACTGCAATTCCGGCAGCTTATATGTATGCGACAGAGAGAAAAACAAAAAATCTGTCAGTAAACAAAGACGCATGTGTCGGTTGTGGTGTCTGTGTGAAAAAATGTCCGGTCAGGGCGATACAGATGGAAGAGGGATGTCCGGTCTGGAAAGTGGAAGAATGTGAAATGTGTCTTGGATGTCTTCACAGATGTCCGAAATTTGCAATCAGCTATGGCAATGGAAAACGAACAGACATGGGCAGTATAAAAATCCGTATACTAGAATTTAGGAGGAAATATGGCGGATATAGCAGTAATTACAGGAGCGTCATCAGGTCTTGGAGTAAAGTTTTTAGAGGCAGTAGTAAACAGATATCCGCAGATGGATGAATACTGGATATTAGCAACGAGTCTTCTTATGATGGGCTAATCAAAAGACTGGAAAATGAAAAACCAAAGGTAAAAGTGCTGATCAATAATGCAGGATATGAAAAATCAGGCAAATTTGTTGATATGGGACAAGAAGACATTTTAAATATGATTTCTGTTAATATTAAGGTGATGACAATGATTCAGAGAATCAATCTTCCTTATATGCAAAAAGGCAGTTACACAATTATTACATGCTCGGTATCTTCATTTGCACCGGTTCCAAATCAGACAGTATATAGCGCAACGAAGAAATATGTTTATTATTTTGGCAAAGCACTTCGTGAGGAGTTACTGGATAAAGATATCAATGTACTTCTTCTTTGTCCGGGGAATATGGATACAGAAATGAATCCAAAAGGACAGGGACAGCAAAGCCAGAAAATCAATAAGCTTCCGTTTCGGGATATGTCAGAAATCACAGCTAAAGAATTGGAAAAGGCAGAAAAGGGAAAAGGCGTTTATACACCGGGGATGTTTTATAAATCCTATCGAGTTGTAAGTAAAATTTTTCCATCATTATGGATGATGAAGTTAGCAAAAAAATTTTATTAAAGACAGTGACAACTTCAAGTTTGTAAAACTGATGGAATAAAAAAATGTAAAGCTGGGAGCATTAGCTTCTGGCTTTTTAAGTTAAAGCAAATAGAAGTAAATAATGGTCAAAAAACAATCGACATCCGACCTCACACACGTTATAATATAGGTAATCTAATAAGAAAACAGTGTTATCATTACCGCATATTGAGTGAGAATGGTAGCCATAAATATGAATTCGTAGGAACGGAATGGTTGAACCCTCAGGGTGACAGTGTCACTCATTTGTCAGCGAGAGGTGCTTAACTTAGATGATTTTCAGTTTCCTTATTTTGACATGGATTTACAGGAAGAGTAGAAAAATCAATGATTTCATTGACTTATCTTAACTCAAAATAATATAGGTTTCCAACGGGGACTTGAACTCCTAAGGGGCAGTTGAGGGTTCGATTCCCCCAGGGAACATTGGAGCAAAGCAGCAGTGACATGAGAAAGGTCATTGCTGCTTTTTCTGTGCTATTTCCGTTTTGCTTTGTAAATGGAGTAATTACCATTGATGATAAAATAACTGTTTCAGATGCTTTTTAAAGGGAATTGCTTCCGGATACTTATCCATGCTCTTGGATAAAATTTCATTTTAAAGTCAACGACTGTTTTCAGAAGGTCTATGTGAGAAAAAGCAACATCTTTTACTGGGGTCTGGCCATTCTATAGAGATCGTAGTAATGTCTGGAATACCGTTGCGGCATATTTAGATGTTCCGGTCTGTTGGCTTCATGATGAAATGCGGGGCTTATGGAGAATGCCTTTTATAATAAAGAAAATTTCAATCTGCAGATGAAAATCAGGATGAAGGCAGCAGTACAATTACTGTACCGGATGGAGTGGATGTGGAGTTGCTGATGAATGTACTGGGAAATCCAGAGATGGCTGCGTTGTTTGTGTCACTGGCAAAAACAATGAAGACATGAAACTAATAAAAATTGCGATATTGTATGGATAAATTATCTATACAGTATCGCTGTTTTTATGTTAATATATATGAAAATGGAAGGATATTTGGGAGAATTTTGTAAGATATATAGCACATACATGGAAGGGGAAAGTAATGTTAACAATAAACCAGTTAATGAAATATTTGAGGACAAAACATCATATTGCTGTTAAAAGTAATCAAGCGCAGGATTTACGAAACATGGGATATTATCACGGCTTTAAAGGCTATCGTTTTATTCGTATACCAAGTCAGAGAATTCCGTTTACGTCTTTAGATGAAATTATTGCGTTGAATAAATTTGATATGCATTTAAAAGCACTTTTTTACCCTAAAGTAATGTTTATTGAAAATGCTCTAAAAAGTTATGTTATTGAATCAACTTTGAAAAACGCAAAATCGGAGAATTTGGATGCTATTTTTAACAAATCAATTACTGATTATCGATCATATACTCCGGGAAGTGATATGTATCATAAACAATATGCTAAGAGAATGATGCTCAAAGGTAAGATAAATAGTGCATTGATTCGAGATTATGGAAATAATAAAAAAACAGTGAATCATTTTTTTGATGCAGATAAATCAATACCGATATGGGCAATATTTGAATCTCTTACTCTTGGAGAATTTGGTACATTTTTTGCATGTGCAAATTCTGATGTTAAGTTATATACATCAGCAACATTACACCTTCCCAACAATCTTGATTCAGATGGAAAAATAACAGAGTATATTATATATTCGTTAAAGGATCTTAGAAATGCGGTTGCACATAATAATATTATTTTTGATACAAGATTCAGAACGGGTAAGATAAATCAAAGATTAGTGGCTCTGTTAGAAGCAGAAGTTGGAATTGTAAATTTTGATTTTAAATATATTTATGCGTACATTATTCTTTTGACATATGTTTTGAGAAAAATGGGAGAATCCAAGACAACATGTAAACAATTTTTGAATGCGTTTATTTCATTGACTGATGAATTACGTAATCAGCTTCCAGCAAACGTATGTAATCAAATTTTGGGAACCCAGCAACGTTCTCATCTTAGGCAATTACAAAATTTTATTAGTAATTCCTGATAGAACTTGCATAAATTTTGACCATATGGTATATTATATCTATGAATTGCGGTGGACGTCTTCGGACAACACCTTGAAAGAGCTTGATGCGTCGGGCTCTTTTTTTATTGTAGTATGAGAGTGAAAATATGGTATTGAAACAAATGGAAAGGTTATAAGATATGGGAAATCACACAAAAGAAAATAAGTAAAAAAAGAAACAACGAGAGAAATTACAATTTTGATCCGTGAAGGCCTCATTTGTAGCAGGGTTTATTGTAATTATTACAATTTTTAAGGATCTTTATGAATATTTTAGAAGCGAATTACCATTATACGTAAATGGAATATATGTACTGCTATGTTTGATTCTTATGTTAGGAATTTTAGGAACGGAAAAATTTGATAAATATCTAAATTCAAAAGGTGTTGAGAATTTTGGGACTTCCTTGACGGTTGGTTCTATTTTAATTTTTGCTTTGGAAAATTCTATTTTTAAAATAAAAATGGATGCAATAGAAGCCATTGAAATATGGTTGATATTGGCAACTATTGTGATTGGTGCATTGTACCTTCTATTTTGTAAATATGAAAAGCAGTGAAAAAACACTATATTCTTGCCTGTGGTATCAGGCCTGTCGGAAGAGTCCGTTCAGATTAGATAAAAACAATCTATTCTGAACGGGCTTTTTTGCGTGAGCAATGAGTCAAGGTCCAAGCTTGCTTGAGACTTTGACGAATGTCGCGACAACGAGAGAGCATCGCGAGTGCGTTCAGGGAAAGGAAGTTGCCTATGGAAGAAAAGAAGGAATTGCTGGATTAGGATGAAAGAGTTGTAGAGATTGAGCTGGAAAGACTTTTGGGATTATTGTGAAGAGAGGCAGAGGGAAGAACGTATAATAGCAGAGATGAAAATTTAGAATTCCAAGACTTGACTACCCCCATTGCCATACCAAAAAAAATACAGTAAAATAATAACAAATCTGTAAGACACAAGGAGTAACAGTTATCATGCAGTTTAAGAAAACACTGGAAATCAAGGCAAATCATAAGCGGGTGGTAATCGATGTCGCAGATATACTATATATCAAGGCATCGGTGAATGACTGTTACATCCATGTGACAAGTGGAAGCGTATATAAGACAAGAAGCACCTTAGAGGCAATGGAGGCACAGGTCGGGGAATATTTTCTGAAAGTGCATCGTACCTATCTGGTGTGTATCATGGCAATCCATGCATTAGAAGATACGCTGACACTTATCAATGGAGAAGAGATTAACTACGCAACCCGCAGGAAAATCTATTCCTGTAGATGTCATAAACAAGGTTTCAGGTGAGAGGTATTCTGTGAATCTGTCACTTGCTTATGACGGAGAGTTTGGTTTTACAGCAACACTCACAGTCAATATGGAGCCAAAGAACTCAGGTATGTATGCAAACCTGTTCTACTACAACGAGCAGACGGGAAAGCTGGAGTTCGTCAGTGCTGGACAGATTGATTCGGATGGAAATGTTGAACTTGCCTTTACACACGCATCTGATTACACAATCGTTGTAGAAGCCAATATTATGAGTGATAATAGTCAGGTAGACAACAATGCTGATAAAACCATTCCGGCACCTAAGACAGATGACAACATTTCAAAATATGCATGGAATAATACGATAATCATAATTATAGGTATCTGTATTATATTGATTATATTTGGAGCAGTGCTCTATGTAAGGAAAAAGAGTGGTTCAGAGGAAGAATAAATATCTGAAATAATAAAGAAGTAAGAAAAGAGGCAGTGCCATGATTTGATTGGTGCTGTCTTTTTTTATGATACTGGTTTCCTAGTGCATCTTTTTTAGTGCTGTAAAAGTAATTGTTGCGTTAACACGTTCGGCAATTAAGCTGTGACAATATACAATAAACATGGTCAAAAAATCATCGATATCCGATCTACAGCACGTTATAATATAGTTAATCTAATAAGAAAACCAAGGATTTCCTTGACTTAGGTTGACTAATCATTGTATGTATTTACAGTGGTATCTCGAGCTCCTAAGGGGCAGTTGAGGGTTTGATTCCCACAGGGAACATTAATAACTAGGGTGTGTGCTTTAAGTTAAGTTTGTTATTTAGCCTGCTATGCTGTATTAGAATAGACAAGGTTAGGTTTATTATATGAGATGAAAGGAAAACATACATGAAAGTATATATAGATTTTGACGATGTATTATGTGAAACAGCAAAATATTTTACAAAAATTGCAAAAGAATTATTCGGGATTGATGTGCCTTACCGTGAAGTGCAGTTTTTTAATCTGAAAAAGACTTTTGATTTGAGTGATGAACAGTATGAAGAGATGATGAAGGCAGGACATCTGCCAGAAAATCTGTTAAATTATGAGGAAACTACAGGGGCAGCAGATACTATTAATAAATGGGTTGATGAAGGCCACGAAATCTTTATTATCACGGGAAGACCTTTTAATTCGTATGAGCCATCAAGAAAATGGCTTGATGAACACAATCTTAAAAGAGTTCCATTATACTGCGTTGATAAATATGGTCGTGAAAGCAGTAAACAGGACTATGTATATAATATGACTTTAGAGCAGCTTTATAATATGATGTTTGATTTTGCAATAGAAGACTCACCTTCAGCTTTTGAGCACGTTATGCATTTTGATAATTGTAAGGTAGCAGTGTTTGACCGCCCTTGGAATATACACGAAGAGCTTCCTGATGACAGGTTTGTGAGGTGCGAAGGGTGGAAGGAGATTGACAGGTTATTCGAGGAATATTTTAAGCAATAGACGGATAATTAATAATGTGATAACAGCCACCAGCATAATAACCTGTTTACCTGACAGGAGCATATCACAATAAAGCTGGTGGCTGTTATTATATTATTATGTACAATAACGGAAGGTGCGGTCAGTTATAATTCTTGCAAATATAAGTCCAAGTGGAAGTGCTATTATTATCATAACTGCGGAGGT
>OGLW01000873.1_pt1 | contig 11421 bp, 10 predicted proteins | sample 1572961 | NCBI WGS metagenome assembly OGLW01 (sample SAMEA2581880, study PRJEB24529) | metagenome | biome: Human gut stool | place: China | collected 2011
GGATGCCGCCAGACAACCGAGCAGAATTTTGGATGGAATGCGAAGACCTGCCCACGCTGCTGAAATTTGATATTGTCCATATGCAGGACGGGATGAATCCCGCCTTTGTTGCAAACATTGAAAAGGATGGTGTAGAGCTGATGGATAAGCTGCATGAAAAATATAACTATCTTAAGGAAGCTGTGAAGCGGCTGCGTGAGGCATTGGATGATTATAAGAAATACCCGCTGGATTCTGTGCGGGATGGTGCCATCCAGCGCTTTGAGTTTTGCACGGAACTTGCATGGAAAACCATGAGGGAATATCTGCTCGACCAGGGATATACCAATATCAACAGCCCGAAAGAGGTCATCAAGCAGGCTTTTGCTTTCGGCATGATAGAGGATTCGAAAGTGTGGCTGGAGCTGCTGAACGACCGCAATTTGACCAGTCATGTTTATGATGAGGCGACTGCAAGAGCGATTTTTGACCGTATCGAAAGCCAATATCTGTCGCTGTTCGATAAGGCACTGGCTTATATGCAGGAGTAACAGAATATAAAACAACAAAAATCCCAGAAAAGTGGCTTCACGCCTGGCTTTTCGGGGATTTTACTTTGGCTGGGAAAATGCGTTCCGAGAGGGATGTGGGCGCTAATTACCCCCATTTCGCGCAAAGTTTTGTAAAAAGGTGGCTCAAGAGGTGGCGCAAATTTGTCGAGGGCGGTGTAGATGCCCAGCGTGACCGAGATGTCCTTATGGATCCCGGGCAGGGTACGCGTTGCCCGCCGCGATGGCACCGTATGCAGGACTCGAACCTGCGACAGCCGGTTTTGGAGACCGGTGCTCTGCCAAACCGCCATATGCGGTTGAAAAATTTTGTGCAATTTTCATAGTTTTCTTCGCGCTGTTTTGGTGGTACAATAGAGGCAGAATCTAGTGACATTCAGGAGGAGCCGCATGGCAGAAAAGAGCATTGAATTAGACAGCGTAGAGATCGCAGCCGCCGTATTCGGGAACTGTGACCGGAACATCCGTATGCTGGAGAAAGAATTTTCGGTGACGGCGGTGTGCCGCGGTACGATGCTACGCATTTCGGGCGAACCGGCCAATGTTGCAGCTGCGGCCCGTGCTGTGGAGGGGATGCTTCTCCTTATCGAGAACCATACGCCGCTGGAAGACCAGACGGTGCGCTACTGCCTGAGCCTTGCGCATGACGGCGAGGAAAAGCGCGTCCGGGAGCTGACCGAAGACTTCGTGACGGTGACGGTCAAAGGCCGGCCCATCCGTCCCAAGACCCTGGGCCAGAAAGAGTACCTCAACTCCATCCGGAACAACGCCATCACCTTTGGCGTCGGCCCGGCGGGTACCGGCAAGACCTACCTTGCTGTGGCAATGGCTGTCAAGGCGTTCAAGGCCAAAGATGTCTCCCGCATCGTGCTGACCCGCCCGGCGGTGGAGGCAGGCGAGAAGCTGGGCTTTCTGCCGGGTGACCTGCAGCAGAAGGTAGACCCCTATCTGCGGCCTTTGTACGACGGCCTGTTCGATATGCTGGGCGCAGAGACCTATGAGCGTCTGGTGGAAAAGCAGATCATCGAGGTTGCACCGCTGGCCTATATGCGCGGCCGGACGCTGGACGATTCCTTCATCATCCTCGACGAAGCGCAGAACACCACCCCGGAGCAGATGAAGATGTTCCTCACCCGCATGGGCGTCGGCTCGAAAGTGGTCGTTACCGGCGACGTCACTCAGATCGACCTGCCCGACCGCACCCGCAGCGGCCTTGTGGATGCACTTCAGGTGCTCAAAGGCGTGAACGGCATCGCGCAATGCTACTTCACCGAAAAAGACGTGGTGCGTCACCGTCTGGTGCAGGAGATCATCAAAGCCTACGAGGCCGCTGCCCACCCGGCGAAACACTGAAAAAACAACCCCGGCGGCATACCGCAGAAACCGGGGCATTCGTTCAATAGAATGTAGAAACGAAAGGAGCGGACGATTTATGTCCAATAAAGTTTTGATCACCAACTCGCAGAAAGCGATCAAGGTCCCCTCGGGCCTTCGCATCCTCATCCGCCGCGCCTGCAACGCTGTGCTGGAATATGAGCATTTTGACGACCCGGCGGAGATCAGCGTGACCTTCGTGGACAACGCAGCCATTGCTGAGCTGAACAACCAGTACCGCAACAAGCCGATGCCCACGGATGTGCTGAGCTTCCCTCTGGGGGAGAACGGCGTCTATGACGTGGACGAGAACAACGGCTGCAAGATGCTGGGCGACATCGTCATCAGCATGGAGCGCGCACAGGAGCAGGCGACTCTCTACGGCCATCCGCTGCAGAGAGAGGTCGCTTTCCTGACGGTCCACTCCATGCTCCATCTGCTGGGCTATGACCACGAGAACGGTGGTCTGGAAGCCATGCGGATGCGTGAGAAGGAAGAAGCTGTCCTCATCCAGTTGGGTCTGCCCCGCACGGTGAGCTACACGGAATAAAAAGACAGGAGTTCTATTTTGAAAAACGAAACACCGATCCAGGGCCATTATGATACATCCTCTGTGTTCGTGGCGGTCATTGGCCGCCCGAATGTGGGCAAGTCCAGCCTGACGAATCTGCTGGTGGGGGAGAAGGTGGCTATCGTCACCTCCAAGCCCCAGACCACCCGTACCCGTATTACTGGCGTCATCACCCGGGGGCCTCTGCAGTACGTTCTGCTGGATACTCCCGGCGTACATAAGCCCCACAATAAGCTGGGCAAACGGATGGACAAGACGGCCAGCGACTCCATTGCTGATGTCGATGTGTCCATGATGCTGTTCGAGCCCTACGGCGCGCTGAATGAATCGGAGATGGTTCTGGTCGAGGCTCTGAAAAAGGGAGGCCCGGCCATCGCGGTCATCAACAAGACCGACCTCGTCAAAGACCCGGCGGACCTCGAGGCCCGCAAGGCGGAGCTGAAAGCGCTGGGCGTCTTTGATGATGTCTATACCGTCAGTGTCCGCGATAATGACCACTGCGAGGAACTGTTCGATGCACTGAGCCGCTATGCCGTGGAAGGCCCGCATTATTTTGACGATGATGCCTACACCGATATGCCTGAGAAGGAGCTTGTAGCGGAAGTTATCCGTGAAAAGGCTCTGCTCTATATGCGGGACGAGATCCCGCACGGCATTGCGGTCGTGGTCGAGCGCTTCAAGGAGCGCCCCGGCACCGACCTCGTGGACATCGACGTGAACATCTACTGTGAGCGGGAGAGCCACAAGGGCATGGTCATCGGCAAGGGCGGCGCGATGCTGAAGAAGATCGCCAGTGCAGCCCGCACCGACTGCGAAGAGTTTCTCGGCTGCCGCGTCAACTTACAGTGCTGGGTGAAGGTCAAAGCCGACTGGCGCGATAACGAGTTCATGCTCAACAATTTCGGCTTTAAGCAGCAGCCCAACCGCTGAGCCTCATAACAGGACAGATTTCCCGGGGATAGCGCAGTACCATAGAGGTGACACTATACCTTAAAGAAGGGAGCGTTGTCCGATGGATGTGGAACTCAGCTGGCAGACGTTTGCCTGCACCGGTGATATTCTGTGTTATCTGGACTACAGGCGGCAGCTCGCTCAGCAGCGGCTCACCGCCCCGGCAGGAGAAAAAACAGATGGATACCATTGTGACCCCGGGCCTTGTCCTGAAAGAGACCCGGTATAAAGAATCAGACCGGATCATCACGCTTCTGACGCCGGGGCTGGGAGTCATCTCGGCCTCTGCGCAGAGCAGCCTGCGGCTGAAAAGCAAACTGTTCAGCGCCTGCGGGCTTTTTTGTTACTCGGAGTTCGTGCTTGTCCCCGGACGGAATATGTATACAGTGCGAGAGGCGGATGTCAAAAACGTCTTCCACGGCATCTCGTCCTCCATCGAAGGGATGAGCCTTGCCATGTATATGGCGGAAATGGCCTCGGCGCTTTCGCCCACAGGAGACGAAGCCGCAAAAGAATTGAGGCTTCTCCTGAATTGCTTTTACATGATAAGCGAGAAAAAGGCCGACCTCCGGGTCATCAAGGCTGTATTTGAGCTGCGCACCATGAGTGAGTGCGGTTTTCTGCCGCAGCTGGTCTACTGCCGCGACTGCGGCACCTACGACGGCCCGGCCTTTTATCTCGACCCGGCGGAGGGCTGTCTGCTCTGCGAATCCTGCGCCCAAAAGGCGGGGAAGAAGTGCAATCTGGACGCCGGGGCGCTGTTTGCGCTGCGGCATATCTGTCTGGTAGAAGATAAAAAGATATTCGGCTTCCGTATTTCCGTCGGCAGTCTGGCAAAGCTTTCTACAGCAGCAGAGCAATATGCGCTGACCCATCTGGACAAGCCGTTGAAAAGCTACGCCTTTTTGAGATCCGTTCTGCCATAACCATTTGAAATCGATTTGATATAAGGAATTACTATGGAAACAAGTTATTTGAAAACGCTGGAACTGGACAAGATCATTGCCCGGGCGGCGGAGGGCTGTGTGCTCTGCGAATCCTGCGCCCAAAAGGCGGGGAAGAAGTGCAATCTGGACGCCGGGGCGCTGTTTGCGCTGCGGCATATCTGTCTGGTAGAAGATAAAAAGATATTCGGCTTCCGTATTTCCGTCGGCAGTCTGGCAAAGCTTTCTACAGCAGCAGAGCAATATGCGCTGACCCATCTGGACAAGCCGTTGAAAAGCTACGCCTTTTTGAGATCCGTTCTGCCATAACCATTTGAAATCGATTTGATATAAGGAATTACTATGGAAACAAGTTATTTGAAAACGCTGGAACTGGACAAGATCATTGCCCGGGCGGCGGAGGGCTGTGTGTGCAAAGAGTCCCGCGAAAAGCTCCTTGCCATCGAGCCTCAGTGCGACCCCGATGAAGTGCGGTATGCGCTGGAACAGACCGATGCCATCAATTCACTGCTCATCAAAAACGGCTCGCCCCGCTTCGGTGGAGTAGAGGGCGTCAGTCAGCTGGCCGCCCGCGCCGTCAAGGGCGGTGTCCTTTCAATGGGTGAACTGCTGATGGTGGCCGGTGCGCTTCGCAACTTTCAGAACCTCGTCAGCTGGTACGGCTCTTCAGAACACGATGCACTTCCGACGGACGACTTATTCTATGCGCTGGCTCCTCAGCCGGGCCTCGAGCAGCAAATTTCGAGTGCCATCCTTGCACCGGATGCAATGGCAGATACGGCATCGCACACCCTGAACGACCTGCGCAAGAAGATCCGTGCGACGGAAAACAGCATCCGCGACCGTCTGGAAAGCATGGTCCGGAATATGGACACCTCCAAGTACTTACAGGAGAGCGTCGTCTCCATCCGAAATGGCCGGTATGTCGTTCCTGTCAAAAGCGAATATCGCGGTGAGGTGAGCGGTATCATCCATGACGTCTCGTCTACCGGTGCGACCGTCTTCGTCGAGCCGCAGGCTGTCGTGGAGGCAAACGCACGCATCCTTCAGTACCGCGCACAGGAAGCCCAGGAGATCGAGCGTATCCTGGTAGCATTTACCGGTCAGGTCGCAGCCATTGAGCCGCAGTTCCAGTACAGCTATAAGGCCATGCTGGAAATCGACGTCCTGCTTGCAAAAGCCCGCCTTGCACTGGATATGAAGGCATTCAAACCCACGGTCCGGACGGATACGTCGTTCTCGCTCATCCGGGCGCGTCATCCGCTCATCGACGCAAAGAAGTGCGTTCCTGTCGATATTTCGCTGGGCAGGGAATATGATTCGCTCATCATCACCGGCCCCAACACCGGCGGTAAGACCGTCACTCTGAAAACGGCCGGTCTGCTTTGCGCGATGGCACAGTGCGGCTTCCTCATCCCGGCGGATGAGCGCAGTGAGATCTGTGTCTTCGACGAATTCCTCGTGGACATCGGCGATGAGCAGAGCATCGAGCAGAGCCTGTCCACCTTCTCCGGTCATATGAAGAAGATCACCGGCATCCTTGAGCTTGCCATGCCCCACACGCTGGTGCTTCTGGACGAGCTTGGTGCCGGTACCGACCCGGCGGAGGGTGCAGCACTGGCTGTTGCCATCATCGAAGAGCTGCGCCGCCGCGGTGTGCTCCTGATGGCCACAACGCACTATGCAGAATTGAAGGTGTTCGCTCTCGAGACAAAGGGCGTCGTCAACGCCAGCTGCGAGTTCGATTTGGAGACGCTGCGCCCCACCTATAAGCTCAGCGTCGGCGTTCCGGGCAAGTCCAACGCTTTCCTTATCAGCGAAAAGCTCGGCATCCCGGAGCGGGTCATTGAGGCGGCACAGCAGCATCTGTCCGCAGAAGACAAGCGCCTGGACGCCGTTCTGGGCCAGCTGGATGATTTGAAGCTCCAGCTCAAAGCCAGTCAGGACGAGGTGGAAGGCCTGAAAAACGAGGCCGCCCACCAGCTGGATGCAGCCCGTCAGAAGCGCGATGAGCTTATCCAGCAGGGCGAGAATGAGCTGGAAGCTGCCCGCGCCAAGGCCCGCGCACTGGCGCAGGAGGTCGAGAGCAAGGCCTACGCTCTGACGGATGAGCTGCGCCAGATCCAGAAAGACGAGCGGATGAGCACCCAGCAGAAGGCTCAGCGCGCCCGTGAGATCGCCAAGAAAGAGTCCGAAAAGCTCTTTATGGGGACTGAAGTGGTACACAACCCGGTCAAGGAGTTCGTTCCGCTGAAGGAAGTCAAGGTAGGGCAGGAGGTCTGCATCGCAGAGCTGAACCAGCTGGCTACCGTGCTCTCTCTGCCGGATAAAAACGGCGATGTTCTCGTACGGGCCGGCATCATCAAGACGAAAGTGCCGCTCAAGGGCCTCAAACAGCCGGAAAAGCTGGTCAAGGAGACGAAGCCTCAGACCAAGGCACAGCAGCGTTACTCCCGCCTGACCGGCGATGCTAACCGGCCCAATGGCAGGGTAGAGCGCGTACAGCGCACCGCAAAGATGGAGTGCAACCTGCTGGGTCTTACCGTAGACGAGGCGCTGCCGGAGGTGGATTCCTTCATCGACCGTGCGATTTTGAACGGTCAGACGGTGGTATATCTCATCCACGGCAATGGTACCGGCGCACTGCGCACGGCGATCCATAAGCATCTGCGGGGAAACCGAATGGTCAAGAGCTTCCGTCTGGGTCGTTACGGCGAGGGCGAGAGCGGCGTGACCGTCGTCGAGCTGAAGTAAGCCGATGGCAGGACGTTCAAATCCGAGACACGCACGCCGGAGAAGACAGTGCGGCCCGTCCGCTGCGACGGTCATCGGCCTTTTGGTGTGCGTCGTCTGCTTCAGTGCAGCATTTTTCCTTTGGAAGGCAGCGCTGTTCGGCTCTGGGCGAAATGAGAGCGGGGAAGAACCTTTCCGGCCTGTGGTGGGCGACCCGCCTTACCGGGTCTGCATTGATGCCGGCCACGGCGGAAGCGACCCGGGCGCAAGGGGAGTCGTCGAAGAAAAAGAGATGACGGCCCAGACCTCCGAGGCTCTGCTTGCGCTGCTGGAGGCCGACTCTAATTACATCCCGCTGCGTTCCCGCGAAAGCTATGATGTCACCGCAAAGCCCAGCGAGCGGGCAGGGGCCATCAATGCCCAGAGCCCGCAGCTGCTGCTGTCCATCCACGGCAACTCCGCGCCGGAGGGTTCTGCCGCTGCAGGCTTTGAGTGTTATCCGTCCGTTCCGGGCCGTACATGGCATCAGGAGAGCTATTACTTCGCGCAGCAGCTGGCACAGGGGATGCAGGCCGCAGGCGCAAAGCTTCGCGGCCACGGCGGCATCCGGTACATTTATTATCAGGGCGAGGTAAAGCAGCTCGTAGAGAGCACCCATACCGAAGTAAGGGACGAGCGAAGCTTTACCTTATTGGAAGATGTAAACTGTCCGGCGGTTCTGGCAGAACAGTGCTTTGTGACCAGCGAAGAAGATGTTGCACAGTTTGGCAGCGAAGAAGGCTGTAAGACAGTGGCGCGCGTTTACTATGAAGCGATCTGTGCATACTTTGGAACACAGCCGCTGGATACACCGCTGTAAAGTCTGATGCAATGGACGCTCGCATGAAAGCGGTCTTGTCCAGCTGTATTTTACGATGTCTGCTTGGCAGGCGATCCACACGTCCCAAATGAAATGATATAAAAGAACAGCAGAGGCTCCCAAAACCTGCACCGATGACGGAACGCAGGAGAAGGGGGCCTCTGTTTTTGATTTTTATAATATTTCGTATAATGCAGGTTATACGAAATATAGGGGAGTAAAAAAGCCCTCTTTTTCGGGTTTCGGGCCTTTTCGGCGGCTCCTGAGCCTTTTGGGCTGGCTGAGCCGGTTTTTCGCATTTTGTACAGTTGTGTTATTTGAATGCATTGCTTTGTATGTTTGGTCAGCTTTTTTGTTTTACAATCGTCCGGTTGCTCGTAAAACCTTTTCTAACTCTAATGTCCAGTTCTTTGCCGCTCGATTCGGATGCGGCATACTCACAACGAGTGTTTCTTTACCTGTGCAGACCAAACTGCTTTTGTAATACCACAATGCAGTCTCTTCATTGGGCCTGATCCATTCAGCATCATCTGCAAATATCTCATCATGTAAAATGTTCGATACCAGCCCCCAGCCGCCGGTCAGGATGATTCCTGGTTCGTAGAGCTGTATCTGACGTTTCAGTCGGTCCGCATCCTGCCGGGCGGCCTGCCGTACCGCTTTTGAGCTTGCGATGGCACCGCCCGGACACTTTTTCAGGTTTACCACAGCGATATTCCGCACCATATCGTCCAGCAAAGATTTTGGCACAAATTCCCAGTATGTGCCGTTCAAAATCATATTTGCCCAGCGCGCGACATTATTCCACGTCCTGTAGTAGGTTTTGCTGCCCCCATGATAAAGAAACTCCACGAGGCTTCCGTGCAGCCCATTCGTTTCTTTTAACAGTACAACGATATGTTTTCCGTCCGGAAGTGCTGACCAGCGCTCATAGTCCACAACGCCGTCGGCGTTAAAACAGGCAGACTGCGCCCGGCGTGTCTGCCATTCTGTCATCAGCGCGGCCTCATCGCGCCGAAGCTTCTGTATCTGCTCATCAGATGTCATCATTTGTCGGTGCTCTCCGTATTCGCAAGGCTCGAGACATCCACCCGGAAACCTTCCTGTGCGGCACCCTCAAAGGCCTCCATCGGGCCGTCCGGCGCATCATTTTCAGGCTCATCCGATGAAGGATCGGCAAATTCCCCCTTGCTCTCCCCTGTCTCCCTCGATGTTGTATCCAAGCTTGCCTTCTTGACTTCACCCAGCGGATTCTGCTCGATGGCCGCACGCACCTGAAATTCCTGCAGGTGTGTATAAATTTGTGTCGTGCCGACGCTGCTGTGGCCCAGAAGCTGTTTGAGGGTCAGAATATCCACGTTGCCAGTCTGATACATCAGCGTCGCGGCAGTATGACGGAGCTTATGGGTGGAAAAACCACGCAGACCCGCTGCTTTCATAGCGCCGGTGACCAGCTGCTCTACCCTGCGGTTTGAGATTCGCTCCTTGCGCCGCCGGGTGATAAAGACAGCTCTCTCTTTGGGGTTCAGACCCTCCATCGTGTTGCGCTTGTTCAGATAGATCTGCAATGCCTCCATGCAGGCATCATTCAGGTAGACCATCCGCTCTTTATGGCCTTTGCCGAACAAACGGATCTGCCGCTGTTCCATGTCGATGTCGCCGAGGTCCATGCCGACAAGCTCCGAAAGACGCATCCCGCAGTTCAGAAACAGCACGACCATGCAGTAATCCCGTTCCGGGAAATCGCTCTGGGTCTGGGTGCTTTCCAGAAGGTCCATGGATTGCTCTGCCGTCAGGTACTTGGGAAGGACTTTATCCTGCTTGGGCGGCTTGATGGACGCTGTGGGATTCTCTTTGAGCAAATCTACCTGATTGACCAGATAATCATAAAAGCCGTGGAGACTGGCCAGCCGCCGGGCCGTCGAAGATTTTTTGTTGCCGCACTCGCTGTTCAGAAAGTACAGATACTCATAAACGTCTTCCTTGGTCACACTGCCCCAGAAAGCCGTATCGAGCCCCTTGGGGTCGATGTCCTTTATCTCTGCATCGCCTGCAGCAAGGCCGCGCCGGCGCTTCATAAAGCGGCTGAAATTGCGCAGGTCGCAGTAATAGCTGAAGGCCGTGTTGGGGCTTTTGCCTGCGATGACTTCCAGATAGCGCACATACGCGACGATGTCCGGCGAGGCATCATCAAAAGGCTTATGTTTTTCGGGATTTTTCTCGTCCAGATAAATCGACATGGTTTCCTCTTTTTATGGTCACAGACGGTCAGATTTCAGGGCATGGATGGCGTCCGAGATATAAGCGGCACCGACAAGCTTCATGCCGGGATAATCGGCGGCGTTCAGATGTGCAAGGCTGTGCTTTGGTACGACGGCACGCTCAAAGCCGATACGTTCCGCTTCCCGCAGACGCTGCTCCAGATTCGGTACACTGCGCACCTCGCCGCCAAGGCCGACTTCACCGATGGCAATGAGCTTATCGCTCACGGGGCAGTCCAGAAGCGAAGACACCATGCTCAGACAGACGGCAAGGTCGCAGGCGGTATCCCGCAGGGTGATGCCGCTGACGATGTTGATATACACGTCCAGATTGCCGAAGAAATAACCTGCACGCTTTTCCAGCACGGCGATGAGCAGGTTCATGCGGTTGTAGTCGTAGCCGCTGCAGGCCCGCCGGGGTGCCGGGAAATTCGTCTTGGTCGCAAGGGCCTGTATCTCGCTCAGAATGGGGCGGCTGCCTTCCATGGTACAGGCGACGCAGTTCCCGGAAACGCCCAGCGGACGGCCTTCCAGGAGCATCTGGGACGGATTTTCGATTTCCTCAAGGCCCTGCCCTGTCATATCAAACATACCAAGCTCGTTGGTGGAGCCATAGCGATTTTTAGCCGCCCGCAGGATGCGGTACGGCAGCATTTTGTCTCCCTCAAAGTAAAGAACCGTATCCACGATGTGCTCCATGACCTTCGGGCCTGCGATAGCGCCGTCCTTGTTGACATGGCCCACGATAAACATCGGGATCTCCTGCTTTTTGGCGACGGCCAGCAGGCGGGCCGCACTCTCTTTCACCTGACTGACCGTGCCGGACGAAGACGAGATGTCCATGCACCGCATGGTCTGGATGGAGTCGATGACGACCAGTTCCGGCTTTTCTTTCTCGATGAGGCCGCAGATCTCGTCTACGTCATTTTCTGCCGCCAGATAGATGTTATCCTGCGGGACTTTCAGGCGGGCCGCACGCAGTTTGACCTGACGGACGGACTCTTCGCCCGTGATATACAGCACCGTGTGCTGGTTGGAGATGGCACCGCAGAGCTGCAAAAGCATCGTAGATTTGCCCACGCCCGGCTCACCGCTCAGCAGTACGACGCCGCCCAACACGATGCCGCCGCCCAATACGCGGTCAAGCTCGGAAATGCCCGTCAGGATGCGGCTCTTTTCC
>OGLW01000883.1_pt1 | contig 11341 bp, 10 predicted proteins | sample 1572961 | NCBI WGS metagenome assembly OGLW01 (sample SAMEA2581880, study PRJEB24529) | metagenome | biome: Human gut stool | place: China | collected 2011
AAAGTCCTGCATCGGCTTTCTTTTGTTCATAATCTAAAATCCCTAAAAAATAAGTATCCATCTGCGACAACAGTCCGAGATAATCTTTAATATCTCTGGTATTGCGGAAAGTATACTCTGCCAGAAGCACAGGCAGCTGTGAGGTGACACCACCGGAAGGGGTCAGAGGTTCATCGTAATAGGGATAGGCAGCAAGGTTCTGCTGGCGTGAAATATAATCGGAAAGCAGCCGGCAGGTCAGGCGGTCTTTTCCTTTGAGAGAGCGGTGAGAATATTTTTTGAGTTCTTCCGAAAGTTTTTTGAGCTGTCTGGCCTGGTTATGAGGACTGTCACCGGACAGACTGCCAAGCGTGATCTCATAAGAGTCAATGCCGGCAGCTTTTGGATCTTTTAGCGTAAAGTGCAGATTCATGGTGTTGGATTTCATCTCTTCGCGAAAAAGCGTGGTACAAAATTCAGAAAAAGAACCGGTATTTTTTCCGGCAGGGGAAAGGATGGCTGCATAAATAATGGAGAGTACCGCAGCCAGAAAAATACCCACGGAAAGCATCCGGTGTTTTTTCAAAAGATGTTTCATACCAGAAACTCCTGTAAGAAAACTTAAGAAAATTTATGCAGAGAAAGCCTGGGCTATGCCTTCCCTTTTGGGTTTATCCGGTAATTGCAAAAGGAATATGAAAAAAGCAAAGCCCATACAATGATTTAAGAACGCAAACAGGAGGCGCGGATGAACTATTTATGGGGTGGAATGATTCTTGTCGGGGTGGTGTATGCTGCAATGACTGGAAATCTTGGAGCAGTGACCGACCAGGCACTTGCTTCGGCAAAGGAAGCGGTAAGCCTTTGTCTGACAATGACAGGTGCCATGGCATTCTGGGTAGGACTTATGAAGATTGCGGAAAAAGGGGGGATGGTAAACCGTGCGGCATCTGCAATGGGACCGATACTACGTTTTTTGTTTCCGTCAGTTCCGGAAAATTCCACAGCAGCCAGATATATGGCAACGAATATGGTGTCAAATTTTCTGGGGCTGGGCTGGGCGGCAACACCGGCAGGAATTTCTGCCATGAAAGAGTTAAAGCGGCTGCAGAAAATGTCAAATCAGGCGACAGACGCGATGTGTGATTTTCTTATCATTAATATTTCTTCCCTGCAGCTGATACCTGTGAATATCATTGCATATCGCAGCCAGTATGGAGCCGTAAGTCCGGCTGCAATTGTAGGACCGGCCATCATTGCCACTAGTATTTCCACGTTGGCAGCTGTCATTTTCATCAAGCTCCGGCAGGCATTTGGGTGGAAAAATGAATTTGATTCTGTACTTATCCGAGGCAGTCATTCCGATTCTGGTATTGCTCATTGTGGGAAATGGCCTGATGCACCGGCAGCATGTATATGAGGATTTCCTGGAAGGGGCAAAAAGCGGAATCCGCACAGCAGTGGAGATTATGCCGACGCTAATCGGACTGATGGCAGCAGTAGGTATTTTGCGGGCTTCGGGTTTTTTGGATTTTATTTCCGGGTGGCTTGGAAAATTAATGGCGGCGACAGGATTTCCGACCGAGCTGATCCCGGTTGCTGTGGTAAAAATGTTTTCTTCCTCTGCAGCAACGGGACTTTTACTGGATATCTACAAAACACATGGTGCAGATTCGATGCTGGGACGTGCGGCATCGGTTATGCTCAGCAGCACAGAGACCATTTTTTATACCATGTCGGTTTATTTTATGTCGGTAAAAGTAAAAAAGACAAGATATACACTTCCGGGAGCCCTTTTTGCAACCACTGCCGGAATTGTGGCAAGTGTATTTCTTGTGTGGAAAACCTGAAGTTGTAAGAATAGTGTTATTGTTCGCATGGCAACCTGTGTGTAGCAGCAAAAGTGTCAAAAAATATCTGAATTATGATAGAAATATGTTGACTTTAAACATATTTTAGTTCAGAATAAAAGGCATAAGATACAGAGATTTGTATGTTACAACAGAGAGGAAGTATATAATATGGCATTTGGAAAAAAGACAGACAGAGCCGGTCTGCAGGCCGTTCTGGAATTGAAAAATGTAGATTATTCAAAAGATCCGGAGATACAGCAACTGTATACCCGTCTGGTGAACGGACGCAGCCAGTTCGGTCAGATCCTGGCAAAGAATGCATCCGCATCGTTACAGATCGCAGAGGTTGTGGATGCCTTAAAAGATTATAATTCCAAGATGGAATCTGTTTCACAGGAGATCGCACAGGCATCGGAGGACGCTACGAAGTCTGCGTCAGAAAGTTCGCGTGTGGCAGGGGAGGTTTCCAACCAGCATGAGGAACTGACCAATACGATATTGTCTGCATCGGAAGAATCTGCAGCGATTTACAAAAACATCGAAGAGGGACAGCAGGAGCTGACGGCTATCCGCGATCTGTCCGATAAGACGATCAGTGAATCAAGTACCATGAAACAGAATATGGAGAAGCTTTTTGACATTATCAGTAATATGAATGAAGTCATTGAAGGGATCAATTCCATTTCCAGCCAGACCAATCTGCTGGCACTGAATGCATCCATCGAGGCAGCCCGTGCAGGAGAAGCCGGAAAAGGATTTGCAGTAGTTGCGGAAGAGATCCGTAAACTTGCAGAACAGACCCAGAACATGACAGCCAACATGAGTGAATTCGTGGAGCGTATCAAAGAAGCATCCGCAAAGAGTTCAGACAGTGCAAACACCGCGGTGGAGGCACTTGGGGATATGAGCGAGAAGATTAATTCTGCATGGGAGATCAATGATGCGAACCAGAAGAGTGTGGGAAAGATTTCCGATTCCATCAGTTCCCTGGCAGCTGTCAGCGAAGAGATTTCAAGTTCCATGGATGAGATGGCAAATCAGGCGAACCATATCCAGCAGCAGTGTGAGCAGCAGCAACAGGATGCACAGAGACTGGCAGAACTCCAGGAGAATTTAAAAGACGCAACAACACCGGCATACCAGATATTGGATGATCTGGAGAATGCAAAGCAAATTGCCGGAGAGATGAAGAAAGATGTATTTTATAATACAGAGGCTGTATAGTAGCAACTGGCATCCTTATTATAAGAATATTAAAAATATCAATTTGCCATATAGCACAGGAAATCAGACAGGGGTTGTCACACGGTGACAGCCTCTTTTTTCCCTGTTCGCGGAGAAAGGAGAAAAAATGGAAGCAACGGAACAGTTTTTGCAATGGGTGGAGGAATCGGGCAACATTGTATTTTTTGGTGGAGCAGGGGTATCGACCGAGAGCGGAATCCCGGATTTCCGTAGTGTGGACGGTTTGTATAATCAACAGTATAAGTATCCGCCGGAGACTATTTTAAGCCATAGTTTTTACCGGCAGAATCCGGAAGAGTTCTATCGGTTTTACCGGAACAAAATGCTCTGTCTGGATGCACAGCCAAATATCACCCATTTCAAATTGGCAGAGCTGGAAAAAGCAGGAAAACTGAAAGGGGTCGTGACCCAGAATATCGATGGTCTGCATCAGAAAGCCGGAAGTAAAAACGTCATGGAATTGCACGGAAGCGTATTGCGCAATTACTGCGAACGCTGTGGACAGTTTGTCAGCGCGGAAGATATTCTCCACTCGGAAGGAGTTCCGGTCTGTCCTGTCTGTGGTGGTCCGGTGAAGCCTGACGTAGTTCTTTATGAAGAAGGGCTGAACCAGAAAACATTACAGGATGCGGTATTTTATATCAGCCATGCGGATATGCTGATTGTGGGAGGAACTTCGCTTGCCGTATATCCGGCAGCCGGCCTGATTGATTATTACAGGGGAAATAAGCTTGTTTTGATTAATAAGAGTGCAACTCCAATGGATGCGCGTGCGGATCTTCTTATCCAGGATGGACTTGGAAATGTCTTTTCACAGATCAAGTGTTAGCCAGAGAAAATAATAGACAATTGCAAAACATACTCCGGCTCCTGCCGCCGCGGGTTTTACAATTGTCTATAAGGGGAGAAAAAGAAGGAGACCAGCTATGAATCAGTACCAGTATGAAGTGGGAGATATTGTGAAATTAAAAAAGCCACATCCGTGTGGCAGCCATGAATGGGAGATTTTGCGCGTGGGCGCGGATTTCCGCCTGAAATGCACTGGCTGTGGACATCAGATGATGGTGACACGCAAGCTTGTGGAAAAGAATACAAGAGGCTTGCGGAAGCCGGAATAAAGTGCATGTAGTGAAATTGTAATTTCCATAGTATTAAAAATTGCTTCTTTAGATACCATTAAAAACAGTATCTGGAGAAGCAATTTTTCTGTTATAAAGGCTTGCGGGCCTTAATTTTTGTAAATTCAATAATTTCTTTCTTATCCTCTTCGGATATCTTGTTAAAATAAAAAAGCAATTCTTTTTCCAGATTCGTATGAAACATGTACTTTTTTTTATTTGCGGGATCATTAAAAAATTCAAGAAACTCAGATAAGTCTTCGCTGGACTGGGAAGGAACCGGTGCATCATAAGAAACTTCGCGGTCAATATCAACAGTCAGATGCATGAGATCGTCAATCGAAATATTGTATAGCCCCGCCAATTTATATAATGCTTCGGCATCCGGTGTCCGTCTGCCAGTTTCATAATGGCTGTATGTCTGGCGGACAATACCAAGCACCGCGGCTACATAATCCTGCGTGTAATTATTTACCTTTCTCAGTTCTTTCAATTTCTGAGGAAGTTTTTTTTCACTCATAATAAAATACCACCTTTTCTTAAAATTAGTCTATTTTTTCACATATCATGAAATGTTACAGATAGTAGCTATTGATAAAACAGAAGTTAATTTATTGTAGGAAGCGAAAAAATAGTCATATAGTTACAGAATGTTGCATAGAAATGTAAAATATGCACAAAAATAAACGATTTTTAAAGGAATGAGAATGGAAAAATTAGATAAAAAGTAACAAATTGTAGCAATTATAAAAAATAGAGGTTAACAAACCGTAGCGAACGGACGATATAAAAGATACAAAACGTAGCAAAAAGGTTTTGCGTGCATGGAGGTAAAAAATGCTGAAACTTTCATTGAAACAGGGACAATACGTAAATATCGGGGATGACATCCGTGTGGTCTATGTCGGTGGTTCGGGTAATCACGCAAGGCTGCTCATTGATGCCCCGAGAGAACTTAATATTGCCAGAAGTACCACGGAAGAAAATCCGGCACGAAGGAGAGAAACCTATTATGCAGAGCCGGGCATTTCCAGAGAGGCACAGCAGGAAATTAAGAGGATTCTGTGGAACGAGCGGATGAAGGCAGAGGCAAAGAAAGATGCAGAGAGTTTGAAAGATAAATTTAACTCCTGATCTGTTTTAAATTCTGGTAATAGGTGGGGCACACCCGGGACGCTCCGCTTATTTGATACAAGGTTGCAAAGCATCACAGATGCTTGTGACGCGTTACTGTGAAGTGACGCAATAAGAACACCTTAGGAAAAGGATTTCCAGAGGAAAAGACATAATACCCCGCAAAGCGGGAGTTCAAGGAGGATTCTATTATGAGTATGGTAGTACAACACAACATGCAGGCAGCAAACGCAAACAGAATGCTTGGTATCACATCCGGAGCACAGGCTAAGTCAACCGAGAAGTTATCTTCTGGTTACAAGATCAACCGTGCAGCAGATGATGCAGCAGGACTTACCATTTCCGAGAAGATGAGAAAGCAGATCCGTGGACTGGACAAGGCTTCTTCCAATGCACAGGACGGTGTATCTTCTGTACAGACCGCTGAAGGTGCTTTAACAGAAGTTCACAGCATGTTACAGCGTATGAATGAGCTTGCAGTTCAGGCAGCAAACGGTACAAACTCTAAGGATACAGACCGTAAGGCTATCCAGGACGAGATTGATCAGTTAAATACAGAGATCGACCGTGTTGCTGAGACAACCAAATTCAATGAGATTTACCTGTTAAAGGGTGATGACGGTGAGAAGACTGTCAACATGAATGCACACGATGCAGGATTAAAGGGAACCTTGACCGATAATGGCGATGGAACTGCTACATTTACGATGAAAGAGTTAAATGATGGCGATACTGTAAGTATTGGTGGAAAGAATTATACAATTGGTTCTAAAGAAGCTGATGCTAAGGCTCTGATTGAAGCACCAGCAAATGGTGACCCAGATAAAACATTTACTATTGGGGATAAAACCTTTAAAGTAAAGGCTAATGGCGATGTATGTGATAAAGATGGAAATAAATTATATGTAAAGACAGCAGGTGGAGCAACGGCAGCAGAAGCATTTGATACATCAAAAGAACTCACAACAGATAGTACTTTCAAAAATAATGCTAATACAGATACCGCAAATACAGCAGTTACAGTCGCTAATTTAAAAGACTATGTAAAGGGTGGTGTTAAAGTAAGCGATGGAACAACAACCATGACTGTTTTGACGGATGCAAAAGATGCATCTGGAGCAGCCGGAGCAGATGGTGTTGATGATAATGATACTTCCGTTATCACAAAGCAGAAAGCATATGAACTTGCAGGAAAGGAATTGCTTGCTGCAAACCAGATCGGTGATACAGAAGGACATGCATCTGTAACGAATGGTGATGGTACAGGTTTAGCATTTAATGCTGGTAATGGTACATTTAAGATTAATGTTGGTCAGGCAAAAGTTGCCAACACATTAAGCTTCAGCCTTCATGTAGGTGCAGATGCGGATATGACAAATAAAATTACTGTCGATATCGATACTATGAATTCTGCAAACCTTGGAATCAAGGGATTAAATGTAACTGACAAGAACGGTTCTGCAGCAACCTACGCAATCGATGCTATTTCCGATGCAATCTCTAAGGTTTCTTCCCAGAGATCCGCACTCGGTGCTGTACAGAACAGATTAGAGCACACCATCGACAATCTGGATAACATTTCCGAGAATACATCTTCTGCTGAGTCTCGTATCCGTGATACAGATATGGCAAAAGAGATGGTAAACTACAGCAAGAACAACATTCTTGCACAGGCTGGACAGTCTATGCTCGCACAGGCTAATCAGTCTAACCAGGGTGTACTTTCTCTGTTACAGTAAAAGTAAATATGGTCATTACACATCAAAAGGGATTCCTTGGAATCCCTTTTGGTGTGTTTATGCTTTCACTGGCATAGAATTTAATGCTTTTTCATATTCTTCTGGAGAATATTTTTTTAAAATTTGTTCTTTGGTTAAACCAAGATCAATCATATTTTGAATTGCATCGATTCTGCCTCTGGCCTCTCCTCTGGCTTCGCCCTGTTCCAGTAATTCCTCGGACCGTAACTTCAAAATCTTACCACCCATAATCTCACCCAATCCTTTCCTAATATCATTGTCTTTTGGAATAATATAATCCGCGATTTTCTCAATTAAAACAATCATATCCATATAAAAATGCGACTTTTGTTCTTTTTCGGACGCGTCCTCTAACCTTCGGTTGATCTCCCGAAAATCGTCCAGCAGATGCTTCACTTTTTTCGAATTTGTTCCATTATGTTTCAAAAAATGCTCATATCGTAAGATATGATACGGAAGCAGAATCAGCAGCCGTTTTTCAAAAATCCGATCCACCGTGTATCTTTTCGCCTGCAAAACCGGAACGCGGTAACGTACTTTCTGACCATCTGCAAACGTTACGATTGCCTCATGATAATCTGGAAGCGAACGGTGATTGCGGATATAAAGCACGCACGATTGAGGAAACGCAATCTCCCAAATTGCATGTTCCCCCAAAGAAGCATGTTCAAGTGCAATCGAAATGTCGTACTCGAACATCCGGATAACCATTGTCCTGTCCTTAGAGGACTGGCATTCCAGATGGTATATATGTCCACCAATCCGGATAATGGAGTCCGTGATCACGGTTCCGTACTTTTCGTAATGTTCGTTTCGCAATTGTTCAAACTGTTCCTCCTCGCTGTAAGAAGTGTGGAAAACTTCATTGATCAGCGGAATGAGAAGCTGCGGCATTTTTTGCGCAATGGTTCGGAATACATCGTCGAAAATCGTGCTGTGTTCTGTTGTGTTTTCTGTGTCGGCATCTGGCAACGAAGTTGTCAAAATGTCAGTGTTCCCCATGTAGTGTCCTACCTTTCCTTTAGTATATATCATAAGCATCTGCTTTTACAATATAGAAAGTATAAAAAACAGAGCTGTTATGACCAGTTCTATGAAATTGTGGTTCTAATGGAAATTTATGAGCGAAATGCTCTCCATGAGTGGTGATTGCGGTACAATGGCGATGTATCGCATAAGTAATTGTGGTATATAATTTTATAAACCCAGTAAAAACAGAATATCGTATTTTCGGACAGAAGTCAAATGATTTATAACAGTAACAGAAAAACAACAATTGCGATACGATTGGAAAATAAATCGTATCACGATTGTTGTTGTAAAATTATTTTCTGGTTTATAGGATCTCCTCAAGCCCATACAATGCCGCACCCAGTGCACCGACAATCTCTGGTTCCTCATAGATATGTAGTTTTTCTCCAAGCTGCTCCTCCAGCACGGCGACGACACCCGGATTCTTGGCAACACCGCCAGTCATCATATATCCCGGATTCAGACCGACACGTTTCAGGAGGGACATTGCTTTCCCGGCAATTGCCTTGTGAATTCCATGTGCAATATCAGCAATCTCTTTGTTCTGTGCGATCAGGGAGATAACTTCCGATTCAGCAAAAACACTGCACATACTGCTGATTTCAATATTTTCTTTGGACTGCAGGGATACCGGGCCAAGTTCGTCGATACTGATTTCCAGGGAGCGCGCCATCATTTCCAGAAAGCGGCCGGTTCCGGCGGCACATTTATCATTCATGACAAAATCGGCAACTTCTCCATTGTCATTCAGCCGGATGGCTTTGCTATCCTGACCGCCGATATCGAGGATCGTGTGAACGTCCGGGAAGAGAAGATACGCACCTTTTCCGTGGCAGCTGATTTCGGTTACATTTTTGTCCGCAAATGGAATGCTGACACGACCATAACCCGTGGATACAATCAGGGAAATATCTTCCCGGTCAAGTCCGGCCTTTTTCAGAACGTCTGCCAGTGCGGCATCTGCACTCTGGGAAGATTTGGCTCCGGTGCGGACAACTGAAAATGCTTTGATCTGTCTGTTTTCGTCTAAGATTACGGCGTTTGTAGAGGTAGAGCCGCTGTCAATTCCTAATGTATACACAGTATCACCCTTTCTTTTTATCATTTGTTTTTCCCCGGTCAGGGACAATCCTTTTTTCACTTTCAATTCTTCCATAAAGGCTTCCACACGGGTCCGGACCTGTCCGGCACATTGTCTGGTGGAATCGGTTTCTACCAGCAGAATCGGCAGATCCAGCCGCTGGCGGAAATCCGCATACTCGTAAGAATAAGAGTCACAGAATTTGACGGTATGATATATAATTCCATCCAGGCGGTCGGTAAAACCGTCAAGAAAATGTTCACGGTTCGCTGCTTTTAACATGCGCATGCATGGAATCTGGTTTAGCAGCGCGGCAGCATAGGAATGCAGGACCTGATCCTCTGTAATGGAAAAATCACGTGCAAGTCCGGTGCATGTTAAATCAAACAGCAGATTGGCACCGCGGTCGACAAGCAGCTGACGGATTTCATTGTTGCATCGGGCACCCATGATACCAATATTGAGTTTCTGTCCGTTTCCTTTTTCGGACGCTGCGCTGGCAGACATGCGGGTGTTTTCCTGTTTTTTCAGAGCCGCTTTGTTCTGCATCATGGAAACAAAACGTTTCAGATCCAGTGTTTTTCCGGAGAAAGCCTCGTACTCGGTGAGCATTTGTTTTAACTGGCGCTCATAGAGTGCTACTGCAAAATCATTAAATTTGCGGGGAATATCCAGCAAAAAGAAAAATTTATCCGGGAACTGGCTTTTTAATGTGTCATACAGACGCCGGATGCTGTCGCAGCAGGTAGTCAGAATGACACCCTCATAGTCATGTTCCATCACATCTTCCAGCACGGCCTTGGTATAGGAACAGATGTTGGCGTGCATCAGGGTATCCGCATGGTTAAAATCCGTAACGGATGGTTCCAGACGTGTGATTTCCGTGTCCATGGCTTCAAATAATTCCATGGGGGTATATTTACATACATAACCTAACATGATGAATTCCTCTCTTTATCCAGAATTTCCAGAAAAGCTTCCAGACGGGTTTTGATCTGTCCGTCATGGCTGTTCCGGCGGTCCATGGCATCGCCATCCAGAACGAGCAGTGGAATATCCGCGGCCTTGAGTGTTTCGCGAAGCTGGAATACTCCGCCGGCAGATTGCTTACAGCCCCAGTGGCAGAAGTTAATGACGCCATCGGCATGCATTTCTTTTGCCAGTTTTACGACCATGTTTGCTTTTTTTTCGTATGGACCGTTATAGAGATTGTTTAGCATTTTAGTGGCAAGTGCTTCCAGTGGGTGGGTGGTATCCAGTTCGTCCATGTAATCCAGGTTCATTTCGGTACACTGGATCTGGTAATCTCTGTTCAGGTTAAAATAGTGTTTGAGTGTTTCCTGATAAAAAGGAAGCAGATGTACCCACACAATCCGGGTGCCGTCATATTTCGGATATTGTTTAATATCCTCGGCAAAACTGCGGAACAGATCAAGGGTTTCCGGTGTTCCGATGTTTAAGTGGGTGGCAAAAAGCATGTACATCTGCAGAGTCAGTGTCGATGGATAATAGCGCTCTGCCTGCAGTTTTAAAAACTCTTTGTAATAAGCTTTCGACTGGTTTTCGCGGGCAAGTGTTTCCGACAGGTCATCCATGGACAGACGTTTTCCGGTCAGTGCTTCCAGTTTCTGAATCAGTTCTTTCAGCTGCATGGTCACATATTCCACGGCTTCCGGAGAACAGCTGTCCGGCACATCGATCACATAAGTGTCAAGATCCGTGTGCCGGCTGACATAGCGGAATGTGTTAATATTGCCGTCACAAATCATGGAAGTTGTCACACCGAGTCTGGCAGGTGAAATAATTCCGGAGTCTACGGCACCGATAAAATCTTTGTGATAGGAACAGAGCGTGGAGGCAATTCCACGGCTTTCTGCGCGGTCGATAAAATAGTCTTCACACGTAAATCCTGAGAGAAACGAGGAAAGACATTCCATGGAAAGCGCACTGAGTCCGAAGCACTGGAAAATTTCCACGGGTGCAAACAGATTGCACCAGACCGTGGATTCCGGGTATTCCAGCGCATGAAGCGTATTTTTTACGCCGAGCGTATTCAGCTTCTGATATGCTTTCGGCATTGTTTTTTCTGCAAAATGTTCAGTCCGGAACTGTTCGAGATGTAATCCGATGTCAATCATT